>Ga0315296_10000195_pt1 | contig 58223 bp, 62 predicted proteins | sample YL17G14_18_MG_FD_203921 | JGI IMG/M metagenome (GOLD analysis project Ga0315296, IMG submission 203921) | Sediment microbial communities from Yellowstone Lake, YNP, Wyoming, USA - YL17G14_18 | ecosystem: Environmental > Aquatic > Freshwater > Lake > Sediment | place: USA: Wyoming | collected... | reverse complement strand
CGCCGCCATGGCGATAGTTGCATTACATTATATCAAAAGGAGGGCAAACCTTGAGCATTGCTATCTATCCAGGCAGTTTTAACCCAATAACCAACGGCCATCTTGATATCGCCACCAGGGCAGCAAAGATTTTTGACAAGTTAGTCATTGGTGTCTATGAGACCCCTGATAAGCCTATCCTTTTTACTACTAAGGAAAGGGTAGAATTTATCAGGCAAGCAATGGCTGACCTGCCCAATGTTGAGGTGGAATCTTTTAGTGGGCTGACCGTTGATTTTGCCAAGAGGGTAAAGGCACAGGCTATGGTGCGAGGGCTGAGAATGACGGCTGACTTTGAGCGGGAATTTGATATGGCAATGATGAACAAGAAGCTGTACCCGGAACTAGAGATGGTTTGTCTAATGGCAAGGGTGGAGTACCAGTTTCTCAGCTCCAGCTTGCTTAAGGAAGTAGCCAGTCTGGGTGGAAATATTGATGAACTCGTTCCCAAACATGTGGCCTCAGCCCTGAAGAAGAAGTTTCAAAGCAAGGCATAACCCTCACTGAAAGAAAGAGCACAGGCCGTAAAACTCACTTCATAGGCCCCACTCATCCGTAGTGCAGGGCGTCAATCGGATTTAGCCGGCCTGCCCTCATTGCCGGGTATATGCCCGATGCCAGACCAATGAACACCGAAACCGAGACCGCCAGAAGCACGATGTCGGGCGTGACCACTGAGTGTATGGTTATCCCGCTAATATCTATGAGAGAGATTAAAAATGATAACACCCAGCCACCTAATATGCCGATGCCACCGCCGACTAAGCTCAACACCGCTGCCTCAACCAGAAATTGAAGCAGGATATCCCTCCGCTTAGCCCCAACTGCTTTGCGAATGCCTATCTCCCTGGTGCGCTCGGTTACCGAGACCAGCATAATGTTCATAATGCCAATACCACCGACTAACAGCGAGATGCTGGCAATTGCCCCCAGAACTATGGTAAATATCCCCATCACCTGCTGTAACATGCCGAGCATCTGCTCCATACTGATGATAGCAAAATCATTCTCCTCGTCTGCCGATAACCGGTGGCGCTTCCTCAGGGTAGCTTCAGTCTCCTCAGTTACCCCGTCTATCGCGTCAGCGCTGGCAACCTTAACCGCAATTGTCTGGACGGCGTCTTCACCGGTGGCAGTGCGCTGGGTAAATAGCTTGGTCTGGAAGGTGGTAATTGGTACCACCACAATATCATCCAGGCTAACCCCCATAATCGCCCCACCCTTAGGCTCCAGGACACCAATAACGGTAAAGCGTTTCCCTTTGATTTTAACCTCCTGCCCCACCGGGTCATCGGCGCCGAACAGGTCTTTAGCCACTTTATTCCCCAACACTACTACCGTATCCCTGGCGGCTACATCCCTATCAGAAAAAAATTGCCCCGAGGCTACGGAGTAATTGTATGCCGCCTGATATTCGGGGCCAGCCCCATGGATGATAGCCGCCTTACTTTCACCGCCGGCGGTTATTTCAACAATGTTCTCATTTACCGGGGCTACCGCCGCCACCGAAGGGATACGCTCCAAAGCTTTAGCATCGTCCAGGGTGAGAGTCGGAGTCATCGACCCGTATTGTATTGCCATCATCCCCCCTGCCTCGGACGAGGTGGACATTACATAGAGTACATTGGTGCCCATCTGCTCAAAGGTGGAGGTAATCGCCGCCTGGGCTCCCCTCCCTACTGACATCAGGGTGATTACGGCCCCAACCCCAATGATGATGCCCAGCATGGTTAGCGATGAGCGCAACTTGTTGGCAAATAGTGACCTGATGGCGATAGCTAACGATTCAACAAACTTCACTGGCTGACAATCTCCCCGTCATGAAGACGAATGATACGCTGAGTTTGAGCGGCTATATCCGGCTCATGGGTAACAATAGCCACCGTAATGCCATCCCGGTTGAGCTGGCGGAAAATAGATATAATCTCGGCGGCGGAGACACTATCAAGATTGCCGGTAGGCTCATCGGCTAAAATGAGAGCCGGGTTATTCACCAGTGCCCGAGCGATAGCCACTCGTTGTTGCTCACCGCCCGATAGCTCGGTGGGTTTATGCTTAGCCCTTGCCCCCAACCCCACCCGCTCCAGGGCTTCCGCAGCTCGCTGGCGCTTTTGACGGTTGCCTCCGTAGATAAGGGGAAGCTCAACATTGGATAGAGCGGTAGCACGAGACAGAAGGTTAAACTCCTGAAAGACAAAGCCAAACTTTTTATTCCTCATCTCGGCAAGCCGATTATCACTAAGCCGGCTGACGTCATCCCCCTCAAAGAAGTATCTACCCGAGGTAGGTCTATCCAGGCAGCCAATAACATTCAGCAGGGTAGACTTACCCGAACCGGAAGCGCCGATAATAGAAACCATCTCCCCCTGTTTGATAGACAAACTTACTCCCCTCAGGGCATAGACCTCTACCTTGCCCATCCGGTAGACCTTGGTCACGTTTTCCAGCTCAATCATAATTTACCTATTGCCCAAAAAGGAATCCTGAGGTCTGTGATTTGGCTTGTTTCTTCACCACTACTATTTCGCCCTCACCAAGCCCGCTTACAATCTCGGTCTGAAACCCATCGCTTACACCGATAATTACCGACCTTGGCTCAGTTTGGTCGTTAAGCTTAACCCAAACCATAGGCTTGCCCTGGTTATCACGCTCAATAGCCCGCTCTGGCACCAGTAAGACATTTTCCCGCTGGTGGATTATGATGTCAGCGGTGGCACTCATGCCAATCTTCAGGTCTAAGCCCGGGGGCACGTCAAAGCCAATTTTGACCTTATACTGCACCAGACCAGCTTCTATAATTGGCACTGAGCTGACCAGGGTAACCACGCCCTCAAGCTGCTTATCAGGCAGGGCATCAACGCTAATAGCCGCTTTCTGTCCCAGCTCCACCCCAACTACGTCCATCTCATCTACCTGGGCGCTGAGTTCCATGCGGCTGGGGTCAATCAGATAAACCACTATCTTGGGCGCCATGGTTGGGGAGGGGATAATATCGCCTTCCTTAACGTAGATACCGGCAACCAGCCCGTCAAAGGGGGTGGTGATGGTTGCCTCATCCAATTGCTTCTGCGCCTGGGCAACAGCCTGCCTCGCCGCCTCAAGCTGCGCCTCAGTTGCCTCAAGCTGCAATTTGGCTATTCTCACTCGGTCAGCGGTGACAGGCAGTATCTCCTCTAACTGAGTTAGATTGTAATCAGCCTCATCCCTGGCTACTTCTGCCTGAGCCAGGGTCATTTCCGTCTGGGCTAAGGCCAGCTCCAGGGCGCTGGCATCAAGCTTTGCCAGCACATCACCACTACTGACCTTATCGCCCTCCTTAACACATACCTTTTCCACCTTGCCACCGCTACCAAAAGCCAGATTCGCTTCACGGGAAACAGCTATATTGCCACTGCCACTGACGATAACCGTCAGGTCACCCCGCACCACCTCAACCGGCTGCCACTCCGCCTCCGATTGTTTGCCCTGACAAGCCACAGTTCCAGCTAAAACCAGACACAGCAACAAAATGGTTAAAATTCGCCAACCTTTCACTGCTTAACCCCCTAATCTCTTGGCTTTATTATAGGCAGCCCTAACCGCCTCAATGAGCAGGCGGGAGAACCCCTTCTTCTCAAGAATGTGAAGAGCCTCGGCCGTGGTGCCACCGGGGGAGGTAACCATTCGGCGTAACTCGGCGGGCTCTCTACCTGACCTCTGAACAAGGTGACCTGAGCCGAGCATGGTCTGGAGCACCAGCTCCCGAGCCATATCGCGGGGGAGGCCAATTTCCACCGCGGCCTCAACCAGCGATTCCATGACCAGGAAAAAATAAGCCGGACCGCTGCCACTCACCGCCGTCGCCATATCAATATAACCCTCGTCAGCAACATAAATCTCCTTGCCCATAGCTCCAAGAATAGCCTTAGCCCATCCCTTTTGCTGCTCGGTTACCTCAGCCGTAGCTGCCCACACGCTCATCCCCTCGCCAATCTGGGCGGGGGTATTAGGCATCGCCCGAACGATACAACCGTGCTTTAAACCCTGAGACAAGGTTTTTGTTCTTGCCCCGGCGACAATTGATAAAACAAGCTGAGACGGCTTAAGGCAACCTTTCAGCTCAGACATTACCTCAGCCAGCTTCTGCGGTTTAATCGCCAGAACCACCACTTCACCCATCTCCGCCGCCTGCCGATTGCTGCCAGTTACGGCTACGCCGTATTTTTGCCCCAGCTGCTTAAGCCGGGCATCAACAATGTCACTGACAATCGTAGTCTTTGGCGTGCTCAGCCCCTTAGCCAAAACCGCCGCCAGCATCGCCTCCCCCATATTCCCCCCACCGATAAATGCTATTTTCATATTGCACCCTATCCCCTTTATCCCCTTCCCCTTGTCAAGGGGAAGGGGAAGATTTTTTCTGAAGAGGGACGAAGTCCCTCTTAAACTCCCTTCAATATATTTAGAGGCTTCGCCTCTCTTTGACTCTCCCTCTGACTTTGTCTCACTCTACCCTCCCCTTGACCGGTATTTAAGAGGAGCGAAGCTCCTCTTTTTATTCTCCCCCTTCCCTTGGTAAGGGAAGGGGGTCAGGGGGATGGGTTTCTACTTCACCACCAGATTTACCAGCTTCCCCGGGACATATATTGTTTTAACAATCTCCTTGCCTTCCAGGTGAGCTTTTACTTTCTGGCTTCCCAGTGCTTTTTCTTTGGCTTGAGCCTCAGTGATAGACGCTGGCACAGCAATCCGGTCGCGTAGCTTGCCATTGACCTGAACCACCAGGGTAATCTCCTCATCTTTAGCCAGCGCCTCATCCCATTTGGGCCAGCCCTGGTTATGGATGCTGTACTCGTGCCCCCTCTTCTGCCACAACTCCTCAGCCAGATGCGGGGCCGTCGGCGCCAGAAGCAGGAGCAAGGTATCTATCGCCTCCTCCCAGTGTGCCGGGCTAACCGCCCCCTCCTCCTTAACCCCGGTCAGGTAGTTGGTGAACTCCATAAGTGCGGCGAGCATGGTATTAAAGCGGAGCCTTTCTATGTCCTCGGTAACCTTCCTGATGGTCTGATGGGTAAAGCGGGATAGCTCTCGCCTTGCCTTCTGCTTCTCTGCCGGGCTAACTCCCGCACCTTCACTATACCCCCCCGTTACCAGGTTCCACACCCGGTTAAGCCAGCGACTGACGCCGCTAATGCCACTGTCATTCCACTCACCACCCTGCTCCCAGGGGCCGATAAACATAAGATAGGCACGCACGGCATCGGCACCGAGCTCAGAAACATACCCGTCAGGGGTAACCACATTACCCCGGGATTTGCTCATCTTCTGCTTTTCGGCAATAATAACCCCCTGGTTGAACAGGCGGGTAAAGGGCTCACCAAAACTAACCAGCCCCATATCCCGCAGTGCCTTGATGAAGAAGCGGGCATAGAAAAGGTGCATGACGGCATGCTCAGCACCGCCGGTGTAAAGGTCTACCGGTAACCAATACCTCATCTTGTCAGCATCAAATGCCGCGCTATCAAATTTAGGGCTGGCATAGCGCAGGAAATACCACGATGAGCACATAAAGGTGTCCATGGTGTCGGTCTCACGCTTGGCTGGGGCTGAGCACCGGGGGCAGGTGGTATTGACAAACTGTTCACAGTATTTCAGCGGGGACTCGCCGGTGGGCTTAAACTCGGCGTCCTCGGGTAGTAATACCGGCAGGTCTTTCTCCGGGACGGGGACAATACCGCACTTATCGCAGTAGATTATTGGTATCGGTGCTCCCCAGTAGCGCTGTCGGGAGATAAGCCAGTCGCGGAGTTTATAGGTTATAGTTCGTTTGCCTAGCCCCTTCTTCTCCAGAAAATCAGAGATTGCCTCCATGCCCTGCTCGCTGGGAAGCCCATCAAACTGTCCTGAATTAACCATAGTGCCGGGCTCAATATATGCCTGCTCCAGCTCCTCCCCCCGCCACCCCGGTGGGGCTACCACCACTCTGATGGGCAGGTTGTACCTCTGGGCAAAGGCAAAGTCGCGCTCGTCATGGGCGGGCACCGCCATTACTGCCCCGGTGCCGTAGCTTAAGAGCACATAGTCGGCAATCCAGATGGGCACCCTCTCGCCGTTGAGCCGATTCACTACATAAGCGCCGATAAATACGCCGTCCTTTTCTCTCTCTGTAGATAGCCTCTCTATCTCGCTTTGCCGCCTTGACTTATCAATATAAGCCTCAACCTCGGCTTTCTTATCCGCCGAGGTCAGCTTCGCTACCAGCGGGTGCTCTGGCGCCAGAGCCATAAAGGTAACGCCAAATGTAGTATCAGGGCGGGTGGTAAAGACCCTGATTTCCTTTTCCTTCACCCCGGGATGGTCAAGGGCGAAGGAAATCTCGGTGCCTTGGCTTTTGCCCACCCAGTTCCTCTGCATTATTTTTATCCGCTCCGGCCAGTCGATGCCGTTGTGTTCCATAAGCTCATCGGCATACCTGGTGATGCGGAAGAACCACTGCTCCAAATCTCGCCTGATAACCGCCGCCCCGCAGCGTTCACAGAAGCCCTCCACCACCTGCTCATTAGCCAGCACTGTCTGGCAGCGGGGACACCAGTTGACCGGAGCCTTCCCCCGGTAAGCCAGACCATTCTCATACAGCTTCAGGAAGAACCACTGCGTCCATTTATAATACTCAGGCAGGCAGGTAATTACCTCCCGGCTCCAGTCATAGATAGCGCCCATGCTCTTGAGCTGGCGGCGCATATTATCTATGTTCTGCATCGTCCAGGTGAAGGGGTGAATACCACGCTTGATAGCGGCATTCTCGGCGGGAAGCCCGAAGGCATCAAAGCCCATGGGATGAAGCACATTATAGCCCTGCATCCGCTTAAAGCGGGCGTGGACATCGGAGGGAGCCATAGCGTACCAGTGCCCAATGTGGAGGTCGCCTGAGGTATAGGGGAACATGGTCAGGGCATACCACTTGGGCTTGGCACTATCCTCGCTGACCTCATAAAGCCTGTCCTCAGCCCATCTCTGCTGCCACTTCTTTTCTATTTCTTGGGGGTTATATTTAGCCATCATTCTACTGAGGGTAATTGTAACAAGATTAACACGGCGGTGCAATCTCTGAAGTAGAGGGGAATAAAAAAGGGGGGGCTTCGCCCCCCTTTTTTAAACTACTTCCCCCTTACGCCCTTGTCCTACTTGGCTTGAAATTCCCGCCTCAATGCCTCAGTTAGTTTCTTAAAGCTTTTGCTATGTTCGTCTCTACCCTCAGTATACTCTGGCAGAACCCATTCCATATCCTGCAAATTTTCTATCATCATGGGGAGCAGGTCATAGGGGATGGAGATAAGTATCAGGCCTTCAGGCAGTACCTGTCTTGCTTTCATGCCGGAACCGAGACCGGTAACGGTAAAATTCAATTCACCGCTTATGTAGGGATAAATAAACAGCCAGGCGCACCCTATCACTGGCGCCCCCTTAGCGGACCATATTTTCCCGGTGGTATAGCTATGTGCTCTCAGTAAAATCTCGGCTTGACTGGGGTTAGCCGTAGCAATTAATACGTCTGGCTCGAATGACAGTTTGGCTAAAGGAGAGAAAGCAACATAGTTAACGGTACCCTGGGTCAGTCTGGGAGTGGCCGGATAGATTCTTCTGTTGGCACGTGCCTCCTTAAAGAGCCCCAACCGGGGTCCTATTTGCCCGCTCTCGAAAATTGGCTCAGGCTCCGTCATACCCAATATTAGCGGTCCTACGCACTCAAAATCTTCTTTGGTGGCGTAAAAAGGGAGGGCTTGCTGCGCTTCTCTAAGCATCTCACAAAAAGCTAAGGTCTTATCTAGCTTCTTGATTCCTTCCGGTTTCGCGAGTAAGAACTTAACGCCTACCGGCGGCCGGTCAAAATTAAATTTGTTAAATATAGACAAGTCTGGCTGGATTGAGCTCATCTCGACCTCCTTTTTAGAATAGGGGTAATAAATACGGGGATGTTGACACCCCAAGTGGAGCCGGGGGGATTCGAACCCCCTACCTTTTGACTGCCAGTCAAACGTTCTCCCAATTGAACTACGGCCCCATAAAGACAATATCTAATCTAGCAAAAAACGGCACGAAACGCAAGTCTAAATGGGCACGCCAAGCAAAGCGACAGTTTTAGCTCCCCTTCCTGACGCTAAAGATTAAGCCTTCATCCCCAAGGTCAACCGTAACCGTATCGCCCTCGCTAAATTCGCCCTGCAATATCTTGGCTGATAGCGGATTCTCAACATAGCGCTCAACGGCTCGCCTCAGCGGTCGCGCCCCATATATCGGGTCATAGCCTTCCTTGACCAACCAGGATTTCGCCGCTTCAGTTAGCTCAATGTTGAGCTTACGGTCAGCCAGACGCCCCTGCAAATCCTTAACCACCAATTCAACAATGCTGCTGAGCTGCTCCTCGGTTAGCTGATGGAAAACTATTATCTCATCTATCCGATTAATGAACTCGGGGCGGAAGGTCTTCCTCATCTCCGCCAGTACCTTTTCCTTCATGGTCTCGTAGGCCTGCTTCTCAGTTTTAGCTCCCTCTTTCTTGGCCGCGAAACCGATACTCATCTCCCGCCGGATAAGCTCAACACCAACGTTAGAGGTCATAATGACCACTGTATTCTTAAAATCTACGGTACGCCCGTGACCATCGGTGAGCCGCCCGTCATCAAGAAGCTGGAGCAGGCTGTTAAATACCTCAGGATGTGCCTTCTCAATCTCATCGAGCAGAATCACCCGGTAGGGGCGCCGCCGCACCGCCTCGGTAAGCTGCCCACCTTCCTCATAGCCAACATATCCCGGCGGGGCGCCAACAATGCGTGATACGGTGTGTCTCTCCTGATACTCTGACATATCCAGTCGCACCATGGCATTCTCGTCATCAAACAAGAAGCGGGCTAGAGTTCGTGCCAGCTCGGTCTTACCCACGCCCGTCGGTCCCAGAAAGATAAAGCTGCCAATCGGTCGCCTTGGGTCCTTAAGCCCGGCCCTACTGCGTCTAATCGCCTCAGAAATGGCGGTAACCGCTTCATCCTGATTTACCAGCCGTTCGTGGAGCCGCTCCTCCATATGAAGTAGCTTCTCGGCCTCCCCCTCCATCATCTGGAAGACGGGGATACCGGTCCACTTAGAGATTAGCTGGGCAATATCTTCCGCATCCACCACCTCATCCAGCTTCTCCTCTTTAAGCCACTTGCTCTTCGCCTGATTATACTCCTCTTCCAGACGTAACCTTTCCGCCTTGAGCTGGGCAGTGCGCTCATAATCCTGCCGCTGTGATGCCGCCTCCTCCTCATTGACCAGTTGCTTAACCCTATGCTCCAGGGACTTAATCTCAGGCGGTGCGCTCTCAGTATCAATGCGCAGCTTTGAGGCAGCTTCGTCAATAAGGTCAATAGCCTTATCCGGCAGATACCGGTCGGCAATATAGCGCTGACTGAGTCTGGCCGCTGCCTCCAGAGCCTCATCGCTTATCTTAATCTTATGGTGCGCCTCATACCTGGGGCGGAGCCCCTTAAGCATCTCAATCGTCGCCTCAACGCTAGGCTCACCGATGAACACCGGCTGAAGGCGGCGCTCCAGCGCCTTATCCTTCTCAACAAACTTGCGGTATTCATCCAGGGTGGTGGCGCCCACACACTGCAGTTCACCATGAGCCAGGGCTGGCTTGAGCATGTTACTGGCATCAATTGCCCCCTCCGCCGCCCCCGCCCCAACCACATTATGAATCTCATCAATAAAGAGGATAATTTCGCCCTTTGCCTGCCGTACCTCGTCTATCACCGCCTTAAGCCGCTCCTCAAACTCGCCGCGGAATTTGCTCCCGGCAACCAGTGCTCCCATATCCAGGGCTACTACCTTTCTCCCCTTAAGTGAACTAGGAACATCATCAGCCGCAATCTTCTGTGCCAGTCCCTCAGCAATAGCCGTTTTGCCCACCCCAGCCTCACCAACAAGCACCGGATTATTCTTGGTGCGCCGGGTAAGTATCTGCATCGCCCGCTTAATCTCATCATCCCGACCAATAACTGGGTCAAGCTTTCCCCGACGAGCCATCTCAGTCAGGTCACGACCATACTTCTCCAGGGAGCGGTACTTGCTCTCTGCTCTAGCATCGGTAACCCGGTGCCCCCCACGGATGTCCTGAAGGGCGCGATATACCTTCTCCTGGTCAATGCCAAAACGATGAAGGATGCTAGCCGCCTCCCCCCTCTCCTCCCCAGCTATAGCAATAAAAAGGTGTTCCGTGCCGATAAACTCATCTTTGAGCCTATCCGCCTCTTCCCCTGCCTTCCTTATCAGGTTGGCAATGCGGGGGGTAACATAAACCTGCCCGGTCTCATAAGCAGCTTTAGGGAATTTCTCCAGGGCAGCTACTACCTCCTGCCTCACCGCGTCAACATCAACGCCAAGCTTCTGCAAGATGTCACCGACTAACCCTTGCTCCTGCTGCAATAGTGCCAGCAAAATATGCTCTACATCCCACTGGCTATGGCGATACTGACGAAGCAATTCCTGAGATAGAGCCAATGCTTCCTGTGCCTGTTCAGTAAATCTCTCCTGTCTCATAATCTACCTCCACATTCCGCCTCACTCACAACTATTCCTCCTTAACCTTATCTTCTGACTTGCCTCTCTGTTTTAGATAGATGATGTCGCCCTTCTGCCAGACCCAGAGGTGGTGACCTAGAGTCAGCCAGCCACCAAAAGCCTGCCGGGAGGGAGAAACAATAAAGACGGCGTCAGCCACCCGGTTAAGCTCGTCCAGAGCTTCCTGAGCCTCAGCCACGGTGGGCAGGTGCTCCAACAGGTGACTGGCGAAAGCCGCCCCAAAACTTTTGTCCGAAAATGGGATATGAGTCACCGTGGCAATCAGCCCGCAGGGGTGACCTTTTATGGCACGGTAATCAATATCCAGGCAAACATCACCGTTGCCATGTGCGGGCATATTGAACCAATGGCGAGCTGGCTTGGTACCCCATGGCCCACCAGCGATAAGCAGTGGCTTATTCTTCTCCCGGGCGCAGGCACAGGCAGCCTTATACTTCCGGTTCTTGTCCCGAGTTTCGTTTAGCCAAACAGCTAACTGCCAACCTCCGACTCCAAGGCAAATGCCCAATACGACAAAGAGAAAGTGCATATTACCCTCCCCTCCATATCCCCATGAAATGCAGTAGGGAAGTCAGCCCGAAATAGCCGCAAAAGCCGAGGAATAAGCCTTTAACTGCATTACCAAGGAAGGAGAAAAGAAAAAATTTCGGTGGCGGATAATGGAGCGCCCCCATAGCAACTGTCATCGGCAAATGGAGGGGATTGAATGCCGCTGACATGGCGAAGACCGCCCACGAACCATGGCGCCGTGCCCAGTCCATACATCGGTTATATAAGCTACGCTTATTACTTTCATTCCTAGTACCAGTGAACCAGGTTAATCCCTGGTAGGTCTTCCTGCCTCCATAGCCAATCATGAAGGTGGGTAAGTGACCTAAACTGGTGCCTAACGCTGAGGTCATGCCTACCCATATCGGCGCCCATATTCCCCACTGTTTGCCCAACACGCTGGATAGGGTGAATACCAGAAGCCAATAAGGAATAGGTATTGCGGCAAAACTGAAAGCACTCCCGGCGATAAAGGCGATAAGAAAGACACCGACCAGACTATAGCCAGCCATGCGTGCTATACTCTCCAAGAGATAGTCTTGATAACGAATGGCCAAAACACAAAGGGCAATAGTAACAACTATTGTTAATACACCGAGATAAATATCTCTTTTCAGCCGAGGTGGCTTAACTTCCTGACTCATGCTTACTACACCCCATTTTATCCTAACAGCCTAAACCGTCATCCGCTTTGTCGTTCCGATACTACTTTATATTACTATTACTGCGGCAAAGATATCAAGAAACTGGTGCAGTATCCGGGCCGTTGCCCCCCAGATTACCCTTCCCTGATAGTGATAGGAGTATGAGATAACGGCTTGACCGCCTATAACCCTGGTCTGCTGACTTAAGCATTCATTGTCCATCAGTGCCGAAACCGGGATTTCAATGAGCTCCTCGGTCTCCCACCCATCAACCTTGAACTGATATGGCCAGGGGATAACGCCAACAAAGGGAGAGATATTATAGTTTGAAGTGTCGGTGCGGGTGTCATCCAGCTCCCCCAACACCTCAACCTCAGTGGGCACCAAGCCTATCTCCTCGGCACATTCACGCAAGGCGGTATCAAGCAGCGTCCCGTCCTCCTCTCGGTGGGCCCCACCGGGAAATGATATCTGCCTCTTATGCTCCTTCACCTTATCTGTCCGTTTGGTAAACAGGATATGGTACTGTCCTTCCTTATAATAGATAGGCACCAGCACCGCCGAAGGCACCAGCTTAGCATCAATAATACTCTGCTTCTGCCTCCGGGAAAGAGCTTCCCTCAGCCTCTGCTCCATAGCTATCATAATAACACCACCCCTCTAGCCGATACAAACTGAGCTAGCTCAGATAGATGACACCGATTATCATGTTTCGTTCCTTGGCAGCATTGACCCCCTTCCCTAAGTTGAGGTGTCACTAAGGTATTGAATGAGCACATTTTGTCGCTTTAGGCTTTAGGACGGTGTATAATTAAACCGCCACGCTGATTTGGATGGAGAAGGATGTATTATTTCGCCTACGCCTCTAACCTCAGTCGCAAGCAGATGTCAGAACGCTGCCCTGATGCCAAGCCAAAATTCATCGCTACCCTCCCCAATTTCAAGCTAATATTCACTGGCTGGTCAAGGCAGTGGCATGGTGGGGTTGCCAGCATCAAGCCGCTTAGAGGTGATAAGGTTATTGGTGGTGTCTATGAAATCTCGGAGAGGGATTTGAGGTTGTTAGACAAACACGAAGGCTACCCTAGTATCTATAACCGGAGAGAGGTAGTGGTGTTCCCTGAGGAGGGTGAAGCGGTAAAAGCCGTAACCTATATCAAGGTTGAACAATCAGAAGAGACCAAACCTTCTCTGGAATACGTGGCTACTATTCAGCAGGGTTACCGAGATTGGGGAATCGTTTAAGTAATGACCATTATTAAGACTCAGAATGTAACCAAGAAATTTAGAGACCTGGTAGCGGTAGATGGAGTCGATTTAGAAATAGAAGAGGGTGAGTGCTTTGGGCTATTGGGGCCTAACGGTGCCGGCAAGACCTCTCTCATCAGGATAATAACTGCTGTCTCCCCGCCGACTGCCGGTGATATTTGGGTGTTAGGTTATGACCTGAGGACCCACTCTCGGCAGGTAAAGGCTATCCTCGGGGTAGTCCCGCAGCTGGATAATCTCGACCAGGACTTGACGGTGCTTCAGAATCTGGTGACCTTCGCCCGATACTTCAATATAGCTAAGAAAGAAGCCCGCCAGCGTAGTATGGAAGTCTTAAGATTGTTTGAGCTTGAAAACAAGTGTAATAGCCATATCAGGGAGCTCTCAGGAGGGATGAAACGGCGCCTGTTGATTGCCAGGGGCTTGATAAATTTGCCCAAAATCATAATTCTTGATGAGCCGACAATTGGCCTTGACCCCCAGGGCAAATATCTAGTCTGGCACAAGCTGGCTGAGCTGAAGTCGCAGGGTGTTACCCAGCTTCTGTGCACTCAGAATATGGAGGAGGCAGCTGTCCTTTGTGACCGGGTGGCGATAATGCATCAAGGTAAAATCCTGGGTCTTGGTACTCCCCAGGGTCTCATTTCCCGATATGTGGGCAAGGAGCTATGGGAAATTGAGGCGAACGCTGAGGAAAGGGATGAGATTGTTGGGGAATTGGAAAGTCGTGGGCTTGACTTTGAGGATGTTGGGGGTAAGATTCACGTCTTTCACATTAAGGCTGGTGAGTTGACCAAAGGGTTAGTGAGCTTTCCCGAAAGACTGAGGCGGAGGCCAGCCACACTGGAGGATGTCTTCTTCCGACTTACGGGGAGGGCTTTAGTCGAATGAAACCCTTCTCCTGGCGCTTTATTAGAGTGTGGCAGCGTAACCGAGATGTTTTCTTCCGGCTATGGCACTCAGAAGCGCCTGGTTTTGTGGCGGAACCTATTATTATTCTGCTGGCTATGGGCTTAGGTCTTGGGGCATATGTCGGCTTGGTTGATGGGCAGAAATACATTGAGTTTGTGGCGCCAGGCATCATCGCCAGCTATGCCATGTTCAGTGCTAGCTTTGAGGGTACTTACGGCACTTTCATACGTATGGAGTATCAAAAAACCTTTGATGCTATTATTGCGACTCCGTTGAGCGTTAATGATGTTACTGCCGGTGAAATCTTCTGGGGAGCGACACGCTCGCTTATGACGGGTACTATCACCCTTGCCATTGCCGCGGCTTTCCAACTGGTGCATTCACCCTGGGCAGTGTTCATACCCGTAGTTTCATTCTTAGAGGGGCTGATGTTTGCCTCTATTGCCGTACTATTTACCTCTATTGTCCCGTCTATATACAGCTTTAACTATTATATCAGCCTCTTTCTAACACCGATGTTCTATTTTAGCGGGGTATTCTTCCCCCTATCCTCTTTCCCTAAGATAGTGCAGACTATTAGCTTGATAGTGCCCCTAACACCAGTGGTTAAGCTTACCCGGGCGTTAATCAGTGGGGAATTTCAGCTTGACCTTCTCTGGGCGCTGGCTCTTATCATTGTGATAACTGCCTTCTTTTTCTCTCTATCATTGGTTACTATGAGGCGTCGGTTAACCGTATAGTCTGCAGCATGGGATAATAGTAGACATGATGGGAAAGGCTATGTCTCCTGGGAAACGGGCAGAAACTGGTTAACGGTATCAATTAAGTCCTCGAAACTGAATGGCTTGGTCATGTATCCGTCAGCATCCATTGCCTGGCTGAGCTGCTTGTTAAGTTTATGGGCTACGGCAGTAAGCATGATAACGGGGATGTCCTTAGTTGCCTCATCGGTTTTAATCATGTAGCATGCGGTATAGCCATCCATCTTTGGCATCAAGATGTCCATCAGAATAAGGTCAGGCTGCTCGGTGCGGGCGATGTTTACTGCTTCCTCGCCGTTGCTTGCCTCCAGGACGATATAGTTCTTGATGAGGAGCCTTTTTACCAGCAATCTGACCGATGGTTCATCATCGGCGATAAGTATTTTATTTACACAAAGTTGACTCACTTCTCCCAACCTCCTCAAGCCACTCAGCAAATTTCACACTCTGTCTACACTATCTCCGCTACCGGTATTTTGAGGAATATAGCCGCGACAACAGGGTCAAACTGGGTGCCAGCTTGCCAGCCTCCGATGAATAAGCCTTCTGATTGTTGCTTCATCGTCAACAATTAGTATTCTTTCCGCTTTCTTTGCCATCTCTATAGTCCCCGTTACCTACCTTAATTAGGCAGCCAGCGCTATCTACTTCAAAGCCTGTCGGACTATGTCTCTTAGCTCGTCGGGAGTGAACGGCTTGGGTAGATATGGACTACCGGCTTCCTTGAGGAACCGCTCCAGGTTAGTATTCATGATATCTCCGGTGGTGAATATAACCTTATTGGCGAACTCAGGGTGGTCTTCCTTTATATGTTGATAAAGCTCCTTCCCATTCATTATCGGCGTCCTGATATCAAGAAGACAAAGGTCATACTCCTTTTTAGCCAGCATATCTTGAGCTATTACTCCGTTGGCCGCAATGTCCACGTCAAACCCTTCAGCGCTGAGGGTTCTCAGGCATACCTGACAAATAGCTGGCTCATCTTCCATCACCAAGATTCTTTTTCTGGCTTTAGAGCCTCCCATTCAGCATCCTCCTATCGCTCAATGAGCGTTAATGGGTAATTCCACGACAAAGGTAGACCCCTTACCCCACTTACTCTTGGCATATATCCGGCCACCGTGTTGAACTACTATCCCGTGACACAGGCTGAGTCCCAGACCGGTTCCTTTGCCCACTTCCTTGGTAGTGAAGAAGGGGTCAAACACACGTTCCAGGTTTTCTTTGGCAATCCCCGGTCCGTTATCATTGAATGAAACCTTGATAGTACCATTGACCTTTTGGGTGGTAACAGTTAGTGCCCCCCCATTATGTGCCTCGAGCATAGCCGCCTCAGCATTGATGATAATGTTGAGAAAGACCTGCTGCAGCTGAGAATAGTCAGCCATGACTTCAGGGAGTTTGGAAGCAAACCGGGTATTGACCTGGATATTATTTACCTTCTCCTCATAGGCACGCAATTTCAGTACTTCCTGTATAGCGCTGTTTATATCTGTTGGCTGCCTGACTGGCTCACGTTTTCGGGCGAAGACGAGGAGATTCTTCGCCACTTCAGCCGCGCGTCGGGCTTCCTTGTATATAACAGCTATATCTTTCTTAGCGTCATCAGGGATGGTGGTATCCATCAGTAGCTGGGCAAAACCGATAACGGCGGTTAGTGGGTTATTTATCTCATGGGCAATGCCGGCTGCTATCTCACCGATGGAAGCTAGGCGGCTGTTGAGATGAGTCCTGTTTTCCAGTTCCCTCCTCTCCTCCTCCGCCTGCTTGCGCTCGGTGATGTCACGAATAACGGTAAGGAATAGTTTTCTCCCGCCCGATTCAATAGTGCGGCCATGTACTTCAGATGGCATTATCGAGCCGTCTTTACGCAAGTGGGCTGACTCAAATACGGCTTCACCTTTCTCCAGCATCTCCTGGAAATCCGATTCGAGACGACTGACTCGGTCCGGAGCAATTACTTGTTGAAGTTTCATCTTCATAAGTTCTTCTCGGCTGTAGCCGTGAGCTCGGCAAGCTGCTTCATTCACGTAAATAAAATTTCCCTCGGAGTCATGGACGAAAATTGAATCGGTAGCGCCATCCAGAATCTGTGCTCTCAGCTTTAATTCCTCCTCTGCCTGCTTGCGGCGGGTGATGTCGCGAATAACGGAAATGGATAGCTTTCTCCCCCCCGATTCAATAATACGACCGTGTATTTCCACCGGCATTATAGAGCCATCTTTGCGTAAATGAGATAACTCAAAGTTGCCCCGGTCACTCTCTAGCATATCCAGGTAAGACGTATCAGCCGGATTGAAATTTTTGGATTGCTCTGGCTCAAGCAGCTGACGGATGTTCATATTCGTCAGTTCTTCTCGGCTGTAGCCGTGAGCCCGGCAGGCGGCTTCATTTACGTAGATAATGTTGCCATCAAGGTCGTTCAGGAAGATTGAATCGGTAGCGCCATCCAGAATCTGTGCTCTCAGCTTCAATTCCTCCTCCGCCCGCTTGCGCCTGGTGATATTCCGGGCAACCTCAAGGCAGGAAACAGCTTCTCCCCGGGCGTCTCTAATGGGATTAGCCGTATTCTCCCAGAAGGTAACCTCCCCCGAAGGTATTACCACCCTCCTCTCCGAGATGTGGGACTTACCATCCCCAAATGCCTTTTCCACCGGGCAGCCATCGCACAACTTGTCTCTACTTTCATAGACTCGGTAGCATTTCTCCCCCACGTGGTCACCAAAAATTATCCTCAAGGGCTCGTTCTGATAAATAATGTTATAGTCTGTATCCTGTATGGTGAGGCCATCTTCCATGGCATCTATTACTGATTGCAGCTTATTCTTCTCGGCTTGAAGTGTCTCCTCCACCTGTTTGCGCTCGGTGATGTCACGACAGACGCTGAGTATAAGGTTTTCGCCACCCACTTCAATGGTGCGGGCATGTATTTCAACTGGTATTCTGGTTCCATCATTGTGGAGATGGACACTTTCAAGGGTGCTCTCCCTTGTGTCCATGATTTCTTTTAACCATGAGTCGAAGCGCCCGGCAAACTCCGGGGCAGCGAGGTTCCGTCGGTTTATTGCCATCAATTGTTCTCTACTATAGCCCCGTAATTTATAGGCTGCCTCATTTACATAGACAAAACTCCCGTCAGGGCGATATAAAAGAACGGAATCAGTGGCGGCATCCAAAAGCTGTGCCTTTAACTTCAGTTCCTCCTCCATCTTGGTGCGTTCGAGGACCAGCTGGGAAACCAGGTAGACAGCGAAGGCACCGACTATTAGCACGATAAAGGCGTCGACTGCGGGATACATCCATGCCACCGAGAGAGGCAGAACTTTAGCCACAAGCGCTGGGACATCAAATATGTCGCTCATAGCGGTAATAACGGCCGCCAGGAGGAAGGCACCGGTGCAGATAATGGCTAGCCTGCCTGCCATGTACTGCTTGATTTTCACTGATTTCATATGTTTACCCTTTTAGCCTTTCCGGCTTAATGCCGTAATATGGTTAGCCTCCGCCTTCAATCTATTTATTTCATCTTCAGTAAAAAGCCGCCATCCTCTCCGGTCGCGGTGTTTAGCTTCTTTGAGGATGTCTTCCTTGAGCCAGCGAAATAGAGTAGCCCTACTTATACCAACCATTCGGTAGACTTCAGCAGTTCTGTAATAGGTTTGACCATTTACCCTTACCGGCATGTTGATAAACCTCCGATACTACTCAGGTATACTCTAGTGTACTTTTTGCCATTTGGTAAATCCCCCACTGGTACCTCTTTGAGCCGTACTTTCGTAATGCTGCTATAGTTCTGCTGTTATCAGGTAGGCAGTGAATATGATAGGAATAAGTAAGTCTAGCGGCAGGATATTGGTAATCTTTACCTTGGGGTCAATTGGCTCACCATACTGCTTAATAAACACCTTGATTATCTGGGCATAGCGGTATAGCGTTGGGGGGCTTTCTTTAGGGGATAGCCATTTAGGTATTCTTTGAACCGGGTTAGGAGCTTCGGGGTATCGTTGAGATTCTTGACTAAGTGCTAGGTTGCGGTCATAAGACTGTTGATGATAGTGGGCGATACTGGGCTCGAACCAGTGACCTCTGCGATGTCAACGCAGTGCTCTAACCAACTGAGCTAACCGCCCACCAAAACAACACTAATTCTACTAGGCACTCTCTCCCTAGTCAAGCCGACGACTTCTTATCCGGTTATCAATAAAACTCACTATGAAAAGAAGTAAACCGCTAATCAGCAGACCGCCGAGGTCGAGGTATTTTATGTGCCAGAATTTACTAATAAGCGCTACCGACCCCCCACCGATAATTGCCACCAATGCCCCCATGGGGGTGATTTTCAGCCTGTCCTTATAGAAGCCAGCAATTACCGGCAGAATCAAGCCGCAGGTATATACAGTGTAGGCAAAAAGAAGGGCATTTATCACCCCTTTCAAGGTCAAGGCTAGGAGTAAGGAACAAAGCCCCACAGCCACTATCCCCCAGCGAGAAATAAGCACGACCTGTTTTTCATTGAGCGAAGGCCGGAGTTTTGTAATGATGTCGTTACTTAGTATGGTGCTAGCAGTCAGTAGCAATGCTGGAGACATAATAGCGCTGACCACTGCCGCCAGAACGATAGCGCCCGCAACTGGCGGGAAAACCCCTTGTATCAACGCCGGGAAGGCCTGTTCCGGTGAGATGTTGGGGAACAGGATTGATGCCCCCATCCCCATCAGGGTTATGGCAAAAGCGAGGGGGGCAATGAGCAGAGCCGCCCAGAATACGGAGTTTCTGGCTGTCCTGGCATCTCTGGCACTGAAAAGTCGGGAATACATGTCCGGTCCGACCACGTAGGTGAGCCCAATCAATAGAAGGTAGGAGACCAGCTCATAACCGCCAAAAGTGGGGCTGAGAGGGAAGGAAAGCTTCGCGGGAGGAAGAGAGTTGACCAGTCCCCCAAATCCGCCCAGGCGTGATAAGAGCTGAGCTAAACCGACAAAGATGCCAATAAATATCAGGCCTGTCTGCAGTACATCAGTTTTGATAACTGCATACTGGCCACCAAGCAGCGTATAGGTGATAAGGACAGCATTAAAAAGCACCATCCAGAGAATCGGGGTTCCTATTTGCAGGACGCTCATAATCTGCCCTGCGGCCACAATCTGACCAGCGAGGACGCCCAACCAGGCAATCACGATGAGTATTGAAGCCGCCAGGGCAATATTGCCTCCGTATTGCTCTCCGATTAACTGTGGAAGTGTGTACAGCCCGAATTTTCTTACCCTTTCGGCAAAGAAAAGACCGAGGACAACCAGACCGATGCTCCCCACCAGAAGCCACCACGCCCCGGTAAGTCCACGACTGAAGCCCAAGCCGGCCATGCCTACTGTTGCTGACCCACCGATGATTGTTGCCACCAGAGAGCCCGCAATCCATGGAGTGGAGCTACGGCGGCTAGCAACAAAGAAGCCATTGGCATCATGGGCTGTTTTCCGGCTGAATATCCCGATGGCAACCACCACGGCGAAATAGACCACAATAATTATCAGGCCGACCATTCTTATTTATCCATCCTTTAGGGGAAATGTTTTGAGACGAACAATTGTGGAGAGCCAAAAAGCCGTACCTGATAGGATTTCATATCGGCATTATCGGCGTGGTTTTTCACTACCTATCATGGCAATCTCTATGTTCTTGCCGCAGTAGGGACAGGTTATAATAAGTGAAATAGGCTGCCTCAGCACCCGTTCCGCAATAGCACTGACCATTGAGTCGATATCATCCAGACGGTGGTCCAGCATATCAAGATGCTGTTTCATACGTTCAATATCCAGTGGCTGTTCCTGTCCTACCGCACTCAATTCGTCTTTCTCCGCCAAGAGCACACCTCTAGGGAGATTATAACTGGACTAATTATATGAGTTTGGATAGCACGATGTCAAAGACCAATATTTGAGGTTTTTAAGCAACCTATCCCACTTAGCACCCTGCAAAATTAAAGATTTTTCAGGGAACCCGCTTTATTTTTATACGGTAAACCTATCCCCCTGACCCCCTTCCCTTATTAAGGGAAGGGGGAAGTAGTTTTAAGATTGTGCAGTCACAATATCACACTCTGGGATGGGTATTGTGCCGGTAATTTCCACATTGTGGCCGTCTAGCCACACCTTGATACCGAGCATGTCCAGCACCATGCGCTTTGTCTCAAAGTCCAGTGCGGTTAGCCTTTCTCGCATTAGTTCAACAAAGTGCTCTAGTTTGGGTAGGCTAACGACAGCCTCCTGGCTAGCTTTAACCTGCATCTCTAATTCAGCTTTTTGCGCCTGTAGGGTACTCCGCTTCTGGTTTATGCGTTTGTTCTCGGAAACTACGGTTTCCTCTGGGAACCCCTTAAGCACCCACACGTTTTTATCTTAATGATTATCTATTTGCCATGCGGAGCTGATTTCAGTTGGACAATAAACATCGCTGCCAGTACACACGCTGCGCCACCGATAATTCGCAAAGTCAGATGTTCGCCACCAATGACCACGGCGAATATCCCGGCAAATACCGGCTCCATGGTCATGACCACGGCGGCTTGCGTTGGTGATAAGAGTGACTGAGCCCAGGTCTGCACCAGAAAAGCCAATGCGGTAGCGAGTACGGCGGTGATGCCTATAGCTGCCCAAATTGCGGTATCTGGCGGCATGGTAATTCCACCCGGCGCCGCTGCCGCGACTGATATGATGGCAACGACGGCAATCTGCCCAAGAGCAAAGCTGTACGGTTCATGCTGCGATGACCATTTACCCAGACCTACGATATGAATCGCCAGGAAGAAAGCACACCCCAAGGTGAGCAGTTCACCAACGCCAACCGACCAACCGTGCAGACCGAGCAACGCCAGGCCAATACTGGCCAACACAACCGCAAACCAGGTGTTGCGACTGATTTTGTGGCGGAGCCATACCCATGATACAACCGGCGTAAGTACGACAAACATGCCGGTGATAAAGCCGACAACAGATGCGGATGCAGAGAGCAACCCGTATGTCTGTGTAATGTAACCCAAACCAAGCACTATGCCCAGGACGGTGGCGCGCCATAATCCACGACGCGTCATGTTACGTAAGCTGACCGGGCGCAGGACGAGCATCAGGATGGTTGCCACGGTGAACCGTACCGCCAGGAAGTCCATGACCGGCATACGTGAGATGGATTGCTTCACAATAAGAAAAGTCCAGCCCCAGATGGCGGTTACGGCAAGAAGCGCCACCAGGGCAATCGTTGGAGAGGATTTCCAATTCCGTAGCATATTTTTTCCACATAAACACGCACGAATTTAAATATTATATAGCAATCATGCGTGGCTTAAATGCATTTCCTAAGATACGGGCTTTACGATTGCAGGCAACCCGTTCTTGGCAATATCAATGCCGGTTCATATTTGCAGTACTTTGCTGAGGAAGACCTTGGTACGTTCCTGAGAAGGAGAAGAAAAAAACTTATCCGGCGTACCTTCCTCTACAATCTGGCCTTCATCCATAAAGATACAGCGGCTGGCAGCAGCCCGGGCGAAGCCCATTTCGTGGGATACCACTATCATGGTCATTCCCTCTTTGGCTAAGGCTAGCATTACATCTAACACTTCTTTAATCATTTCTGGGTCAAGGGCACTGGTTGGTTCATCGAAGAGCATTATCTTAGGGTTCATCGCTAGGGCGCGGGCGATGGCGACGCGCTGCTGTTGACCTCCAGAGAGTTGCCCGGGATAATATTCAGCTTTCTCGGAGATACCTACCTTGGCTAATAAGTTCAGGGCGGTTTCTTTAGCTTCTTTTCGGTCGCGCTTACGAACCACACACTGTGCCAAGGCGAGATTATCCATAGCAGTAAGGTGAGGAAAAAGATTGAAAGACTGGAATACCATGCCTATCTCTCGCCTGACGATATTAATATTCTGGGCGCTCTTCAAAAGTATTCCATCCACGATGATTTTCCCTGAGTTATAAACCTCAAGGTGGTTGATGCACCGCAACAAAGTAGACTTGCCTGAGCCAGATGGACCCATGATGACCACTACCTCCCCCATCTGTACATCCAGACTTACGCCACGCAGGGCATGCACAGGGCCGAAATATTTATGAACATCTTCAAGATGAATAATCGTTTCTGCCACAGTTACCTCTCGAAAGTTCTCCTTTTTTCCAACCAGGCGATAAGACGCGCCGCAAATAGAGTCATAATAAGATAGAGGAGGGCAACGAGTGTCCATACCTCGATGGGGTCAAAATGAGTAGCCATGAATTCGCGCCCGCGGCGGGTGAGGTCGGCTACAGCTACCACGCTGACGAGAGAGGAATCCTTTAAAAGCATGATAAATTCATTACCAACGGGCGGTAAGACCACCCGGAGGGCTTGAGGTAAAATCACATGGCGCATGGACTGCATGTAGCTCATACCCAGGCTGCGTGCAGCTTCCGTCTGGCCTTTGTGAATGCTCTGAATACCGGCACGGAAAATCTCGCTCATATACGCGCCGTAGCAAACAACAAGACCAACAATAGCCAGAAAAATGGCATTTGATTGATAATTAGCCAGGGCGGAAATGTGTAACAATCTGCCGATTGTCTGAATGACGACCGGGGCGGCAAAATACCACCAGATTAGCTGCACCAGAAGCGGTATACCCCTCGCTATCTCAACATAGAGTGTGGCGACGAGATGGATGAAGGGATTACTGGAGATTCTTCCTAAGCCACCGATTAACCCCACCAATATAATAAAGACAAAAGATGCAATCGTCAGTAGAACGGTAATGGCCAGACCATCCCGGACAAAGAGCAGTATATTCAGGTAAGGGTCTGATTGGAACACCACTAACAGAATGATGATGATGGCTACGGCAGCTACCAGCCACCACCAGGGGTCGAGCCGGGAACTCAGCTCGGCTCCTGGGACGCGGCCTAGTTCTTCCTGGGTCGGAGTAGAATCTGTAGCTGTATCTCTGGAGAAAGCTCTGCCCAGGTTCCTGAATAAACCTTTTGGAGGCAAACCTTACCTACTTCTCAATCCATTTCTGTGAAAGTTCTTCTATTAGTCCTTCGCTTTTGACTGCTTTTAAGCCGGCATTTATTTTGGCTAGCAGTTCGGTCTTACCTTTGGCAACGGCGATTCCATAATTTTCACTGGTAAATATATCTCCGGCTGCCTTCAGCTTATCCTGATTTTTGGCGACATATCCGAGAGCAAGCCAGTTATCACTAACAACGGCATTAATCTGCCCGTTCATCAAATCCTGGAAAGCCAGACCGATATCATCATAGGTCTTCAGGGTGGCGGCTGGTATCTTCTCAACCTCCATCGCCCCGGTAGTCCCTATCTGGGCACCCACCTTACCGGTGAGTGTATCTTTGCCGGTTATCGTGGTGTTATCTTTGCGCACGACAACAAGCTGCCCGGCAGCATAATAGGGGTCGGAGAAGAGCATATCTTTGGCGCGCTCTTCGGTGATGGTGATGGACGAGATTGCTGCATCATAGGTCCCCTGCGCCATTCCGGCTAGAAGTGGGTCGAATCCCACATTGACGAATTCGATATCCAGGTTTTCTTTATCGGCGATCGCTTTAAACAGGTCGATGTCAAAGCCTTCTATTTGCTTGGTCTGTTCGCTAACAGACTCAAACGGGGGCCAGGTAGCATCAGTAGCAACACGTATCTTTGTTGGGGCTGAACTACAAGAGGCAAGTAACATGCTGGTGAATACTAAGCCAATGGTAACGAGTAAAAGTAATTTCTTCATCTAATCCTCCTTAACGATGTGCACTTTACCTGGGTATATAATATCAAAGTTGTCTGCTTTTGGGAAGTCCTTGTCTATCCCATGGATGTTAGAATTTGAGTTATACAATCAGCCATTTAGTTCAATAGTTGCCGTCGGTGTATTGTATCCTCCTCCTTTATTGCAGCACCCGCACGGACGTACGCACGGGCGCAATACTGCCAGTCTATTTAATTTACTAATTAACTGCATATGTAATTGTATACGCGCGCACGCATAGACGGGTTGGCAGTCAAAATTGACAGTCTTAGTACTCTCACACACGCACGTGTATTGTCATTAATCATTAATAGTAGTATTAATCATAATACTTAAGGTTACCCTACTCAGTCCGGACAATAACATACTCAAGCCCGTACCCTGAAGGGCAAAAGTTGGGTATTATTGTGACTATGTAGCCAAGAGGGGGGCGAAGCCCCCCTCTCTTTTTATTCCTCCCCCTCTCCTGGAAGGAGAGGGGGATTAAGGGGGTGAAGTCACAATATGAAATTCGGGTTCCCTGAAAAATCACAGATTTTTTAGGGTGAAAAGGGGGTGAGGTTAATAAACAGTCTTAAGACAGCGTTTGAGTTCACCATCTTAATGGATTATACTTAGAAAGAGCGCCGGAGGTGATACCATGCTGGAAGCGCAGAACCTCAGTTTGAGTTTAAATGGCAAATCAATAATTAATGATTTAAGCCTGCATGTTAATAAGGGTGAAATCCATGGCATTCTGGGCGAGAACGGAACCGGTAAGACCACTATTGCCTACCTCATAATGGGGGTGAATAACTACAAACCCAGCGCCGGAAGGATAATCTTTGAAGGTCAGGATATTGCTGACCTTTCTGTCTCGCAGCGAGCCAAGAAGGGGATAAGCCTGGCCTGGCAGGAGCCAGCCCGAATTGAGGGGCTGAGAGTTAGAGACTACCTCAGGCTCAGCAGCAATAATCAGGGAGTTGTGCCGATTGAACGCTACTTGTGGATGGTGGGGCTGGAGCCAGACAGATACCTGGACCGGGATATTGACACGACTTTAAGTGGCGGCGAAAGGAAAAGGATAGAGCTGGCTTCCGTCCTGGCGATGCGTCCCAAATTAGCGATACTGGATGAGCCGGACTCAGGCATAGATATTCTGGCACTGCCCTACATACTGAGCGGTATAGTTGAAATGAATAAGCTGGGTTCTTCCGTCCTTTTGATCACCCATAATGAAAAGGTGGTCGAGATCGCCCACAGGGTGTCGGTATTGTGCGCTGGCAAGATACTTAGAACCGGTGAACCCGCGGAAATGAGCCTCTGGTTCAAGGAAAACTGCCAGAAATGCATCCATATCAATGAACCAGTAGCCGGGGATGAAAAGTGAAGATTTCAGTAGAAAAAGAATATCAGGGGATGGTTGATGCCTATGGCAAGGCGGGCGGTGATAAAAATGCCTTGCTGGGCAAGGAAATAGCCAGGCTGGTCATTCATGAGAACCGGGTCCTTAGCGCTAACGAGGCTAAGGGACTGAAAATGGAAACAAAGGAGACCGAGACTGGCGTTAATGTCTCTCTCGTGGTAGAAGAAGGAGTGAAGATACCAAGCCCTGTCCACCTCTGCTTTGGTGTTTTACCTAAGGAGGGGCTTCAGGAGATTATCATGAAGGTGAACGCCCGGGATAACAGTGAGGTAAGTGTAATTGCCCACTGCATCTTTCCCAACGCCGTCAAGGTGGTACATAAAATGGATGCCGAGATAGAGATTGGTAAAAATGCCAGGTTTGACTATAAGGAAACCCATTATCACGGGGAGTTCGGCGGCATTGAGGTAATCCCGAAGGCAAAAATTAATGTCGGCAAGGGTGGGGTATGGCAGAGCACCTTTGCCTTAAGCCAGGGGCTGGTGGGAAAGCTGGACTATGATTTTGAGGTCTTCTGTCAGGAAAAGGCGGTGGCGGAGCTGGTAGTAAAGGTGTACGGAAAAGGCGCTGACGATATAAAGGTCTGGGAGAAAATCCACCTTAATGGCGCCGGAGCCAGGGGTCTGGCCAAGAGCCGCATCGTGCTGAGTGATAAGGCTAAGGCTGAGGTCAAAGGCGAGACCTACGGCAATGCCCCCCACGCCCGGGGGCATGTTGACTGCATTGAGCTGGTTAACGGGACCGAGGCAGTAGCTAGGGCAATACCCATTGTCTCGGTAACTAATGGGCAGGCAAAGGTAACCCACGAGGCGGCTATCGGCAGCATCGATAGAAAGCAGGTGGAGACCCTGATGGCAAGGGGACTGGATGAGAGCGAGGCGGTGGATGTGATTGTTAAGGGCATCCTGAGGTAACTAATAGCTGGGGGAGAGGTGTCATTAGATTTAACCAAGGTAGCGGCTCAGGTCGGGGGGATGGTAACCAGGCTAAAGGCGGCCGGCAAAGAAAGGCAGGAGCACCTTCAGTGTGCCCTAGACGCCTTCCACAGTAAAACTCCCGACCTGGCTTATCTGCAAAAGAAAATTGCCTCAAGCAAGACCACCTGGCTGGTGGCTGGTCTAGTTGATGGGCTTGACCAGCGCTATAAACCACCACCCCTCCCCTCAGAATTTTCGGTTATTGCCACCGACGGCTCTCATATTGATGTTAACCGGCACCAGCCAACAAGGTGCTACCTGATAAACATCGGGGAGGCTGTTCTGCACTATGGCGTCAGTCCCGATGCCCTCCTCGATAGCTTTCCCCAACTCTATTTTGGCGATGAAGACCTGGTTATTGCGTCGGCGAAAGGTCGGGAGCAGCCAGTAGAAGGCGCACTTCTGGGCATAAAGCGCAGTGTTGAGGAATGCAGACATTTAGCCAAGCTGGCGGCAGAGCAGCCTCCTGACAGCTTAACTCTGGCACTACTTGATGGCTCACTTATCCTCTGGGGTCTTGAGGCTTACCCCGAATTTGTTACCGAGGAGTTGCTGGCTAAAGGTTTTGTTCGTCACCTTGATGATATAAGAAAACTCAATAAGGATAGAAAGGTTGCCCTTGCCAGCTATATTAGTTTTCCCCGCAGCACTGATGTCGTCAATGCCCTGCGGGTGGCTCTCTGCCCACACGAAACCCCCGACTGCGACCGTTATTGTCCAACCAAGGCTAAAGACTGCGATAAAGTAGCTGGCGTCCAGGATAGGGAGCTATTCGCTAATTTACTGGAGGTAGGAGAAAGGTCAGCCCTGTTTATCAGCCCGTCAAAGATAGTTCGGGAGCATTACGGAGGGCACCAGGTCTATTTCTTTTACCTCAGGGTAGATAGCGAAATCGCCCGGGTTGAGATTCCGCAGTGGGTGGCAAAAGACGAAGGCTTGCTCAATCTGGCTCATAGCCTGGTCCTGGACCAGTGCCAGCGGGGTCTAGGCTACCCGGTGGCTTTAAGCGAAGCCCATGAAAAGGCGGTGGTAACCACCGCCAATAGAGAGGAGTTCTGGCAGCTGGTGGCGTCGTTAATGGTGGCGGAAAAGATGCCCACCCCCACCTCCGCCAAGAGTTTTAGTAAACGGACAAGGTGGGTATAATAAAAGAGGGCTATCGCCCGCTTAAACTCTCAACTTGAGAATAGAGATAGGAAGGAGACCAACATGGCAGAAGAGAGAAAATACAAGGGTGGCGGAGGCTCAGCCGGTCTAGCTGGTGTTATCTGGTTTATCGGCTGGCTGTTCACTATCGGCTTCGCCAATCTGATATGGTGGAAAATCCTGCTTGGTATCGTCATCTGGCCATACTTTTTGGGCGTTGTCGCAATGTAAAATTATCGCCAGCCGGTAAGTTATGACCTTACCCCCTTTATCCCCCTCTCCTGGGAGGAGAGGGGGGGGGAGATTTTTTGAAGGGGCTTTGCCCCTTCAAAAAATCTCCCCCCAAAAAATTATAAGGGAGGAAGAGAATGGTTCGCGCACCAGACTGGACTGAGAGTGAATTTGAGATAGTTATTAATAACCCTGCCTTATCTGACGAGGAGTTAAGCAGAATATTAAAAACCCGCACTTTTGGAGCGATTGGAGTTGTCAGAGAAGGAATTCACGTATGGCACTTGGAGAAAAGAAACCCAGGAGGAATACTATCTAAAAGAATGGTCCGCATTCTTGAGGATAAGAAGCGAGGTCGCGCTCAGTGCCACAAGTGCGGTGGAGAGGTCTAGTATTGTAAAACCCCTCAGGAGGCTAGAATGAAACGAATATTATTACTAGTTCTAGTTATTGGGATTCTTTTGCTGAGTGCGTGCACTGTACCAGCGCCAACACCTACCCCGACACCGGTTCCAAGTCCCGCACCAGCACTTACCCCTACCCCAACTCCCACACCAACGCCTTCGCCTGCACCAGAAGCAGAGCCACCTCCGACAAAACTTCTGCAATTGTCTGGTCCCGTTCCACTAAAACACCCCATTTGGGATAGAGGCATCGGCTCCATCTCTATTGGTGGTGAAACGGTCTCCGAAAACACCTTTTTGTTCATTATGGGTAGTGCCACTAACGTAGGGACTGAGACTCTAGAAAGTGTAATATGTGTTATGAAGTGCTGGAGAGGTGATACTTTAGTAAAGGTAGAAGAACATGTTATTGGCACTGTTTTTGAGGAGGCAGATATAATTATCTATGATAAAATTCAACCAAGAGCTTCATTTGAATTTGACATTCAAACCTCAGATGACCCAACTGTTGACAACGTAACTATAGAGTTCAAGGATTCTTCAGGCAACATAATTCCATATATTACTGATATTACTGAATAAGGAGGTCATTCATGGGAACTAAAGGCAGAAAGAACGTCAAGAAGCCCAAGAAGCAAGCAGAAAAGAAGAAATAAGGGTTACCTTCTTCTAACCCCCCTTTGATGGTGAGTTAAAGAGAGGCGAAGCCTCTCTTATATAAAAATTTTCCCCTTCCCCTCTAGGGGAAGGGGGTCAGGGGGATAGGGTTATTTATTACCTATCTCCGGGCAAACCAGACAAATAAGCCGGTCCCGAGAATTCCAATACCAGCCCCGAAGTAGAACACCGAATTAATATCGGCAAAGTCGGCGATTACCCCACCGAGCAACGGTCCTGTCCCCATGCCGATGCTGAAGGCCATAGACAATACCGCCATAGTTGAGCCCATGCCGAACTTCCTGCCCTCGTCTACACTCAAGGCTGAGGCGGCAGGTCCGGGAAATGCCCCACTGATACCGCTAAGGGCGCATATCCAAAATAGCTGCCAGAAGTTGCCTCCTAGTGGAATCAGAGCTATGCTAATTGCACTAGCCAGACTGCCAAAAATGACTAGACCGCGCCGACTGAACCTGTCGGCAATATGACCACCGTATGCTTGAAGTACTGACGTCAGCAAAATATTAACGGCTAACAGTATCCCGATGAGGCTCGGGTTCAAGCCAAGGTATGTCGCGGCGAAGATAGGGAGAAAGGTAGCGAAGGCTCCCCTGCCCAGAGAGAATGCCAACTGGGAACTGAAAAGACCCTTCATCATGCCGCTGGCGCTCATCTCTCGGTATGAGGAGTAAGAACCGGTTGCCGTTTTCCTGTGGCTAATCTCAGGGAGGAAGAAAGCAACTATCAAGAAAGCCAGCAGATTAAGACTACCCATAGCGATGAAGGAAGCACTCATACCAAGGTGGTCGGAGAGCACTCCGCCCATCAAGGGACCGACGCCAAAACCGGTGAAGAAGGCGGCGTTAAAGTAGCCCATCCATTTCCCCTCTTCACCCTTTGGGGCGATATCACCGATGTAAGCCTGGGTGATGGGCTGAACCATGCCCCCAGCCGCTCCGTGAATTAGGCGGACCAAGGTCAGCTGTGCGACATTACTTGCCCATATGTAGCCGAGTGAGATGATTGCCGAGCCAAAAAGGCCAATGGTGAGAAGCAGCTTTCGTCCCCCGCGGTCAGAGAGCCTGCCGACAAAAGGCGTAATTATAGTCCGGGAGATAGCGAAGCTGGCAAAGACTATACCTATCCAGACTCCACTGGCTCCCAGGTCCTCAGCATAGAGCGGTAATAACGGTGATACAATACCCATCCCTAGCATAGAGGCGAAAATGGCCAAGGCTAAGGTGGGGAAAATCTTCTTTATCATCTGGGCATCTTGAGGATTATACTGCTCTATCCTAAACTTGGCAACTTGAGCCAATTGCGCATATAGTTCATAGCTGGTATAATCAAACCGCTTTCACAATAAGGGGCAAGATTTTGACCATGGTTTCTGACAATGAAAAACTGGAGATAATGCGTCATTCCGCGGCCCATGTTCTGGCGGAGGCGGTCCAGTCTATCTTTCCTGAGGCTCAGTTCGGCATCGGGCCGGCGATTGAAAACGGCTTTTACTATGACTTTGATTTGTCTCGCCCGTTGACCCCTGATGATTTGTCACTCATTGAGACCAGGATGAGCGAGATAATCGCGGCAAATGTCCCTTTTACTAAACAGGAGGTGACTAAAGAAAAGGCTCGAGCCCTATTTGCGGCTCAGCCCTATAAGCTAGAGCTAATTGACGAAATCCCTGATAAGAAGGTCGGCTTATATCGGCAGGGTTCATTCCTTGATTTGTGCCGTGGCCCCCACGTCAGTTCTACCGGAGAGATAAAGGCTTTCAAGCTTCTCAGCATTGCCGGTGCCTACTGGCGGGGCGATGAGCATCGTCCGATGTTACAGCGGGTATACGGCGTTGCCTTTGACACCGAGGCGGCTTTGACTGATTATCTCAAGAAGCTTGATGAGGCGGCAAAACGCGACCACCGGAAGTTAGGCAAGGAGCTTGACCTATTTAGCCTTCATGAGGAGGCTGGTCCGGGGCTGGTTCACTGGCACCCGAAGGGGGCAATGATACGCCGCGTCATTGAAGATTTCTGGAAGGACGAACATATCAAGCGTGGCTACGACCTGGTATATACTCCCCATATCGCTAAAGTGGATTTGTGGAAGACCAGCGGTCACTGGGAGTTTTATCGCGATTACCTCTATAGCCCGATGGAGGTGGAGGGGCAGGAGTATATTATCAAACCAATGAATTGCCTGGGGCATATCCTGATTTATAAGACGAGCCAGCACAGTTACCGGGAGCTACCGTTGCGCTACGCCGAGCTGGGCACTGTTTATCGCTATGAACGCTCTGGGGTGCTGCACGGGCTGTCGCGGGTCCGGGGCTTTACCCAAGATGATGCCCACATCTTCTGCCGTTTTGACCAGTTGGAAGAGGAAGTGGTCAGGGTTCTTGATTTGACCCAGTTTATGATGAAGACCTTCGGCTTTACCAAGCATAAGGTTCTCTTATCTACCCGACCGGGAAAATATGCCGGCGCTCTCGAAATTTGGGAAGAGGCTACCGAGACTTTGCGTAAAGCCCTAGTCCGCTCCGGCATTGCCTATGATGTTGACCCGGGAGAGGGCGTATTTTACGGGCCTAAGATAGATACCAAGATTGAAGATGCCCTGGGGAGAGACTGGCAGGGTCCCACCGTTCAAGTCGATTTTAACCTCCCCCAGCGCTTTAACGTTACCTATATTGGTGAGGATGGGCAGGAGCATCTGGTGGCCATGGTGCACCGCACCGTGCTCGGAAGTATGGAACGTTTTCTTGCCTCGCTGATTGAGCACTATGGGGGCGCTTTCCCGGTTTGGCTGGCGCCGGTTCAGGTGATGGTGATTCCGGTGGCTGACCGCCATCTGGACTATGCTCGTAAGCTGGAGGCTGAGCTTAAAAGCGAGGGGGTACGGGTTGAGGTTGATGCTCGCTCCGAAACAGTAAACCTCAAAATTCGGCAGGCACAACTGGATAAGATTCCTTACATGCTGGTTGTCGGTGACCGGGAGGTAGCGGCGTCTACCGTTTCTGTCCGTTGGCGTAGCGGGGAACAACTGACTTCCCAACCCTTTGCTAGTTTTAAACAAAGCATCAGGGAGGCGATAATAAGCCGGGCAAAGGAGTTGAGGTTATAACTTGACTAGCGTAAGGGGTTATGCTATATTTTTGCCCGTGATAGACCGAGAACTCGGGGGAGGCGAGTAGGGCTATAGTTAAGCCACTGCGAGTTAACGAGAGGATTAGAGCCAGAGAGGTTCGCCTGGTAGGGGACAAGGGGGAACAGCTGGGGATTATGCCTTTGAGCCAGGCACTGGAGACGGCGAGGAAGCATAACCTTGACTTGGTTGAGGTCGCTCCAACGGCAGTACCCCCCGTATGTCGCATTCTTGATTACGGCAAGTATAAATACGAGCAGACCAAAAAAGAGCGTGAGCTTAGGAAGAGCCAGAAGGTTTCAGTTCTGAGAGAGGTCAGGTTACGACCTAGTATTGATAATCATGATTTTGAGGCTAAGGTCAGGTCAGTTAAGAAATTGCTGGATGGAGGGGATAAGGTTAAGGTAGCAGTAAGGTTTAGAGGGCGTGAAATCACACACCCGGAACTGGGCTGGAGGTTACTGCAGAGAGTCTCAGAATCATTGCAAGGGGTGGCGGCTATTGCCCGGCAACCGGTGATGGAGGAGAGGAACATGAGTTTAATCCTCGCGCCGGCAGCTACGCCGAAGAGCACCCAGAAAAATCAAGATTTTTCTGTGAACCCGAAGACTAAAACAGGGGAGGGGGTCAAAGAGTCTTAAAGTGCCGAAAATTAGAACTCATAAAGGGGCACAGAGCCGCTTCCATATCACTGGCAGCGGTAAACTTATGCGCGTTAAGATTGGCAAGAGCCATTTGCGTCGTCGAAAAGCGAAGCGAACCAAACGGCTTTATGATGAGACCATACCAATAGCTTCCAGCGATAGGGCTCGGATAAAAAGGCTTTTACCCTACGGGTGAGTAGGAGGATATTTTGCCAAGAGTAAAGAGGGGTATAACCGTTCGTCGCCGCCATAAGAAAGTGTTAGCTCTGACCAAGGGTCATCGAGCAACCAGTCATTCTCTTTATAAACGGGCTCACGAATCTATGCTCCATGCTTTGAGCTATGCCTATGCTCACCGTCGGGAGCGGAAGGGTGATATGAGACGGCTGTGGATTCTGCGGGTTAGTGCTGCCAGTAGAGCCCAGGGTCTTACCTACGGGCAGTTTATTAACGGCTTAAAACAGTCAGGGATTGAAATCAACCGCAAGATGCTCGCCGATATGGCGGTTAGAGAGCCTGAGGCCTTCGCCAATCTGGCAACCATAGCTAAAGGCAAAGTTCAGGGCTAGAGAATTATTTAAGGAAAGTTTTTGAGAGGGGGCTTCGCCCCCTCTTTTATTTTCTCCCGCCTCACCCCGCTCCCCGTATGCATCTTTTTCCCACCCACCCGCCCTAAGGGCGTCTGCGGGTTATGGCAAGAGCCCTTTCACTATTTTGATCAGCTCTCTATATCTTCTAACCTCTTCTAAATTTACTTCAAGCGGTTTGCCTTGAATCCGCATAGAATAGTCCTCTATAGCAAAAGCAACCTCCATAAGAACACGAGTCTTCGCCATAAGATAATCTTGGCTAACCCCAGGGACAGTAAGTTTTCCTCCTAGAGCTTTTCCCCACTTATCATGGGCATCTTTTCTAAGCTCATCAGCTTCTCTGTAAAGTAACTCTACTTCTTTATACTTGTTTGCCATTATTACCCTCCATATTTGTTAGATAGCTTCTTATCTTGTTGGTTTGATATCAAAGTCATATGGATCGTTATTCTGTATGACCCTACCATCTGGCAGAGTCACTTCAGCCCAAATAGCGGTACAGCACTCCTGTTTATATTCATTGATTTCGCTATAAAGTATTAAAATGCCTTGTCCTTGAGGATAACTGATTTCGGAGTAAGTGACGTTCTGGTAGATTTTGTTAAAGAGTATAACAGAATAATTCTTGTAAGATTCATCGAGTCCTTTAATAGTTACTGCTACAGTTAGCGGTTCAATCTTGATATTACTACTTATACATTCATTCCTAGGGTTTATAAGGTCTATATACACAATTTTCCCGTCATTTATATTATCTTTGGTCCAGTGGTTATGGATAACTATATCTATAGACGAGACAATAGGAGCTGTGGCTGGACTGGTACAAGCTGTAAAAGCAAATAATAACCCTGTGAGCAGTATTGCTACAATCTGCGTTATTCGCATTTCTTCACCTCCTCCCTGTTACTTTTTATATTATAGCACAGGGGTGTCTAAGAGGGGCGTCAGCCCCTCTTTCTTTTTTAATTCCCCCTCCTTTAATAAAGGAGGGGGACAAAGGGGGTGGATTTAAGACCCCAAGGCAATTGTAAAAAATAAAGCTATAGTCTATAATCTGCCCAAGGCAGAAAGATGTTAAAACAGCTTGAGGAACTAAAACAAAGAGCCGCCCAGGAATTAGAAGCCGTCACCGACGTTAGAGAGCTGGAAGCGTGGCGAGTTCGCTATCTGGGTAAGAAGAGCCAGCTAACCCAGATTCTGCGCAGCTTAGCGACATTACCTGTTGAGGAGAGGAAGACGGTTGGCGCCTTTGCCAACCAGACTAAAGCTAAATTAGAGGATAGCTTGGCGCAAAAAAGGCAGGTTCTCGAGGAAGCACGGCTCGTAACCACCATTAAGGAAGAGCATGTTGATATTACCCTGCCCGGACATCCTTTCCCTAGAGGTCATTTGCATCCTATTACTCAAACCATACAGGAGATATGTGACATATTTGTCTCCATGGGCTTCCAGGTAGTGGAGGGACCGGATGTAGAGTGGGACTACTACAACTTTGAGGCGCTGAACATCCCCAGGCATCACCCGGCTCGCGACAGCATGGCGACATTTTGGGTTGACGCTGAGACCGAAGATGAGGAAGGAAATATGCTGCTCCGCACTCACTGCACAGCCATAACCGCCCGGACGCTGGAGAGACAGTCACCGCCGATACGGGCCATTGAGCCGGGCAAGGTCTATCGCTACGAGGCCACCGACGCCACTCATCTGTCGGCGTTCTACATGATTGACGGGGTGGCTGTGGATAGGGGAATCACCATGGCTGACCTGAAGGGAACTCTCTATGAGTTCGCCCGCCGTTTTTTTGGTGAGGAGAGGAAAGTGCGCTTCCGTTGCGACTATTTCCCCTTTGTTGAGCCTGGTGTTGAGATGGCGATAGAATGCCTGGTCTGTGGCGGCACCGGCTGCCGCCTGTGCGGCGGCAGTGGCTGGATAGAAATCCTGGGGGCGGGCATGACTCATCCCCGGGTGCTGGAACGAGCCGGGATTGACCCCGACGTTTACACCAGTTTTGCCTTCGGTATGGGCATAGAGCGCATGCCCATGCTCCGCTACGGCATTGACGATATTAGATTATTCTATGGCAGCGACCTTAGATTTTTAAGGCAGTTCTGATGAAGGTCTCACTGAAATGGATTGAGGACTACGTAGATATTACCCTGCCCCCAGCTGAGCTAGCCGAGAGGCTGACCATGGCTGGCATTGAGGTCAGCGGGGTACAGGTTATCGGTGGTAGCTGGGGAAAAATCGTTGTCGGGCAAATTGTTGCCATTAATTCCCATCCCAACGCTGACCGCCTCTATCTGCCTACCGTGGACTTGGGCACTGAGCAGCAAACTGTGGTCTGCGGGGCGCCAAATCTCAAGGTTGGCGATAAGGTAGTCTTTGCCCATGTCGGCGCCCAGCTTATAGATGGGCATAGTGGGCAGGTATTTCGCTTGAAAGCGGCTAAGATTCGCGGCGTTGTCTCCGGTGGTATGGTCTGCTCGGAAAAGGAGCTTGGCATCTCCGATAGCCATGAGGTAATTATGGTTTTGCCGGCGGAAGCCCCGGTTGGCACCCCACTGGTTGATTATATCGGCGATGTTATCTTTGACCTGGAGGTAACCCCTAACCGCCCCGATTGCCTCTCAGTAATCGGGGTCGCCAGGGAGGTCGCCGCCCTGACTGGAAAAGAGATACGTCTCCCCGAGGTTAGCTACAACGAAGCCGGCTCAGATATAGACCAGCAAGTATCGGTAGAAATCAAAGCCCCTGACCTGTGTCCAAGATATTGTGCTAGCCTGATTACCGGGTTAAAGGTGGCTCCCTCTCCGGGGTGGATGCAGCAGCGACTTCTGGCTTGCGGCATGCGCCCGATAAATAACATTGTTGATGTTGCCAACTATGTCATGCTGGAATATGGAGAACCCCTGCACACCTTTAATTATCACCAGATGAGGGGTAAGAAAATCATCGTCCGGCGGGCTGATGAGGGTGAGACCATGGTCACCCTGGATGGGGTAAAACGGGTTCTCTCTCGGGATATGCTGGTTATTGCTGACCAGGAGCAGGCAGTGGCTATCGCTGGGGTTATGGGCGGTGCCGAGAGCGAGGTTACGGAGCAGACCACCGCCATATTTTTGGAATCGGCTAGTTTTAACCCGCAGAGCATTTATTATACCGGCAACAGCTTAAACATACCCAGTGAGGCACGCCTGCGATTTGAGCGGGGAATTAGTCCTGAGCTAACCATACCGGCGCTTAAACGGACTACTCAACTACTTGTCCAGCTAGGTGGTGGTAAGGCAGCTAAGGGCTTGATTGATGCTTATCCCGGAAAGCGGGAGCGGAAGCCCATATTGCTAACAACGGGCAGGGTAAAAAGACTTTTAGGTGTTGAGTTCAGTCTTGACCAGATAACCGGCGCGCTGGCTTCCTTAGGCTTTGATTGTAAACCGGCAGATTCCGGGGTCTGGGTTACTGCCCCCTACTGGCGGAGCGACATAAACCTGGCGGAAGACCTGGTGGAGGAGGTAGCCCGTATTATTGGCTATGACAAGATTCCAGCTACTATGCTCACTGAGCCGATACCCCACCAGACCCCCGACCCTATCCTCAGCCTAAAGCAGACGGTAAAACTTAGCCTTATGGGCTACGGCTTTCAGGAGGTGCTCACCTATTCATTGACCAGCCTGGAGTTGCTGAATAAGCTTCTGCCCTCACCTCACCCCTTTGAGCCGGCGCCTCTGCGGGTAGCTAGCCCGATGACCGCTGAGCAGGAGTATCTGCGACCAAGTTTGCGGGCTAACCTTCTGGCTGCCCTGGCGGCAAATCGGAGGCATGAAGAGGGCGGTATCAGGCTTTTTGAACTCGGTAAAGTATATCTACCACGGCAGAATGACCTGCCCGCTGAGCCTGAGGTGGTATGTGGCTTGCTCAGTGGGCCAAGGTATGAAGAATCATGGCATGCTGGGGATGAGGCGCTTGATTTCTTTGATGCGAAGGGGGTAGTTGAGGGCTTACTCAGCCAGTTTGGTATTGAAGCCAGCTTTGAACCGGGTGGGGATGAGAGCTTACACCCGAGTAAACAGGCAGCCATAGTTATAGATAATAATAGACTGGGCGTTATCGGTGAGCTGCACCCGAAAGTAGCTGAGGCTTTTGAGCTTGCCCGGGATGTTTATCTCTTTGAAATCAATCTGATGGCACTTTTGCCCTTTACCCTTGGTCACAAACTATTCCAGCCGATACCCCGCTTCCCCGCCGTAGTCAGGGATATAGCTCTGGTGGTTGATGCTGGGGTAACCCATCGTCGGGCACAGGATATTATTAAAGGTTTTCCTCTGGTGACTCAGGTTACCCTATTTGATGTCTATGCTGGTGGACAACTGCCGCCAGGCAAAAAATCCCTAGCTTACCGAATTACCTTCCAATCGCCGTCCCACACCTTAACTGACGAAGAGGTCAATAAGGTTCTGGAGCAAATCTTGGATAAGCTATCCAAGCAGTTAGGGGCTAGTTTGCGGGGCTAGGGTTAGCAGTCTATTTGGGGGCTATATCCCCCCCCCGCTGTTTTAAAAACTCTTTTTTCCCACCCACCCGCCCTCGGGGGCTTTACCCCCAATCTCCTGCTTCATTTGGGGTGTTTAAGAGGGGCGTTCGCCCCTCTTTTTAATGTTCTCCCCCTCTCCTTGATAGGAGAGGGGGACTGAGGGGGTGAGGTAGATAAACTAGTCTCTAATAAGCTCCTTATGGTATAATGAGGATGAAAGCAAATAACTTTAGGTGTGACCAGAAATGAAAAAGGAAGAAATAAAGAAAGTAGTAAGAGAGGGCTACGCCAAAATTGCAAAGCAGGATAGCTCCTGTTGCGGTTCAGTGTCTTCATGCTGTGGAGGTACTGATTTAGTCGAGGATATTAGTAAGAACATAGGCTACACCGAGGAAGAGCTTAAAGTGGTTCCTGAAGGGGCAAATTTAGGCCTTGGCTGTGGCAATCCAGTGGCTCTTGCCTCTCTAAGGGAAGGTGAGACTGTTCTTGACCTCGGTTCGGGTGCCGGACTTGATAGTTTTCTTGCTGCCAGCAGAGTGGGCAAGACGGGCAGGGTTATCGGCGTGGATATGACGCCAGAAATGATTGAAAGGGCAAGAGAAAACGCCAGGGAAGGGAACTACAGGAATGTAGAGTTCAGGCTTGGAGAGATTGAGAATCTGCCGGTAGCGGATAATTATGTTGACGTCGTCATCTCAAACTGTGTTATCAATCTCGTGCCGGACAAAAGAAGGGTCTTTGAGGAAGCATACAGGGTGCTGAAGCCGGGTGGTAGACTTATGATATCGGACATAGTCTTGCTGAAGGAACTTCCGGATGTCATCAAGAACTCAATTGAGGCATACATCGGCTGTCTCTCTGGAGCCGTAATGAGGGACGAATATTTAAGGGCTATAAAAGGGGCAGGATTTCACGATGTCAGGATAGTTGATGAGACCTCTTTCCCTATAGATTGTATGGCTAATGACCCAACGGCAAAGGCAATCATTGAAAAGACCAGAATACCTCTGGAAAAAGCAGAAGAGGCCGCCAGTTCGGTTATAAGTATAAAGGTTTGCGGGGTCAAACCTGATTAGACAACCCCTCGCTAATCGTTTCTTTGAGTTTAGCCACTATTCTGTCTAATGGCACAAGCTCAGCTTCTTTTTCCGAACGCTTCTTTATTTCGGCGCTATTTTTTTCTAAAGTTCGCGGGCTGATGGTAACCCGGATTGGTATTCCCAGAAGGTCGGCGTCATTGAACTTTACCCCTGGCGATTCTCGGCGGTCGTCAAAGAGAACCTCTAGACCCTCTGCCTCAAGCTCAGCATAGAGGCTTTCGGCTATCTCGGTAACTTTTGAACCCTCCCGGTAAAGCGGGCAAAGATAGATGTGGTAGGGGGCGATAGGCATTGGCCAGATAATACCTTTGTCATCGTGGTTCTGCTCGATGGCGGCGGCCAGCAAGCGGTCAAGACCAATGCCGTAGCATCCCATGATAATCGGGTGAGATACGCCACTGGGGTCAATAAAAAGGGCGCCCAGTTTTTCGCTGAGGAAAGTGCCCAGCTTGAAGACATGCCCCACCTCAATACCCCGCGTGGACAATAGTTTGCCGCCGCACTTGGGACATCTCTCCCCGGCACGAGCCTGAGCGATATCTACCACCAGGTCAGCCTTAAAATCTCTGGGGTAGTTGACATTTCTAAGGTGAGTCTCGGGTTTATTGGCGCCGGCAACAAAGTTTGTCCCCAGGGTTATGGAATCGTCGGCGATGATTTTCATGCCCTTTATGCCTATGGGTGAGGCTGCCCCGGCGACGATACCGGCTTGTATAGCTTCAGCCTCGGTGGCGAGGCGGAGCTCAAAGCAGCCCAGGGCGTTCTTCAACTTTACCTCGTTTACCTCAATGTCGCCCCTGATGACGACAAAGACCAGCTTGCCGTCGGCGATGTAGAATACGGCTTTAAGGGTATGGCTCTTCGGCACCCTGAGGAATTTTGCTACCTGTTCAATGGTGCTGGCGCCCGGGGTGGCAACCTCTTCCCGTGGCAACGGTTTCCCCGGTTCTATTTTGCTCTTTTTGCTCTCCGCCTTCTCCACATTGGCGGCGTACTGGCAACTATTGCAGTAGATAATCTCATCTTCGCCGCCCTCGGTGATAACCATGAACTCGTGGGAGTCCTTGCCGCCAATGGCACCACTATCGGCTTCAACCAGCAGGCTGGGCAGACCACAGCGAGCATAGATATTTTTATATGCCTGGAGCATCTTACTGTAGCTTTGGTTTAATCCTTCTTCGTCGGTATCAAAGCTGTAAAGGTCTTTCATGGTGAACTCACGAATTCTAATCAGCCCGGCTCTGGGGCGGGGCTCGTCGCGGAACTTGGTCTGGATTTGATATAAAAGTAATGGCAGGTCGCGGTAGCTCTGGACATTGTGGCTAACCAATGAGGTGACGACCTCCTCGTGGGTTGGTCCCAGGGCTAGTTTGCGCTCCCGGCGGTCGGTGAGGGTGAAAAGCCCCTTGCCAAAAGCCAGGTCTCTTCCCGTTTTCTGCCATAGCTCAATCGGCTGGAGAACTGGCATCATCAATTCCTGTCCGCCGGCTTTATCCATCTCGTCGCGGATTATATTCTCTATCTTTTTGAGCACCCGCCACCCCAGCGGCAGGTAGGCATAGATGCCAGCGGCTACCTGATGAATCATCCCCGCCCTCAGCAGCAGCCGGTGGCTGGCTGTTTCCGCCTCGGCGGGCGTCTCCCTTTGTGTCTTACCGAATAGCTTTGATAATCGCATCGTTTTTATTGATTTCTACTTGAATTCCCGCTTGGATATGGCTACGAATATGATGGCTAATATGCCCAAGACAGTGACATGGGGCAGAAATAGTGCACAAATAACTCCGGCGAGAGCCAACCCCCATGTCTGTCTTCTAAGGGAGCAGACACCGCCTATAATAGCTACTATTCCTAGTGCAATCAGTGGGAAACCGATAATGGCGCCGAGCCCTGGCATACCAAAAAATGAACTTATTAATGCGCCTAGGGCACCAATACCTACACCGCCAAGCAGCTCAGTAGCACCGGCGACGATGCTCAAGATGCCCGCCACCGTTGGCATCCAGGTCTGTTTCACTACCTCCGGGGAACCAGTGGGTGTACTTGTCATCTTATTTTTTTCCTTTATTATTTAGATTAAGGAGAAGATTGAGAACTCTCTGATATTAAACCATATTGGGTAGGTTTATTCTAGTAGTTTAGATTGTTTTTACCCTATCCCCCTTAATCCCCCTCTCCTTTGAAGGAGAGGGGGAGAGATTTTTTTGAAGGGGCGAAGCCCCTTCAGGCTTCCCAGCGGATAAATAACCTCATTATCCTTAATACCACCAATCAGGAGGGCTAGTATCGTCTACATACCACCAATCCGCATCCCATGTTTCACCTCTCCAGAATGTCCAAGATGCGTACATCCCATTATCTGAGGTTGCTATGCCGACAGCTATATGTTTGAGATGAGGACATAATAACCAAGTCCTATGTTTTTGGCTGGACATCCAACTTTCTACAATAGTGTTAGCTGTCCAGCTTGTGGAGCCTTCTCCTCCCCATGCATTTTCGGCATAAGGTTCGTACATAGATGTGTGGAATAGTCTTCTTTGGTTAGCCATATCCTCGCTATGTTGCTTGGAATAGATATAGAGTTCATTATCCCAAATGAGAGGGCTTGAACCTCTTTGTGTTCTAATGGCATTGACTTGGTCTACAACACTATGTTCTAGCTCTTCGATTCTCCTTTTTTCACTTTCTGCTTTTTCCAAAGACTCTTCGGCTTTTCTAGCTTGTTGAGCTTCTTCTGTTGCTTTTTGAGTAGCTACTCGTTCTGCTTGCCATTCTTGCCAAGCATTATTAAACTTGGTGATTAAGTCATCTTTGTATTCGCCTATGTTGTCTTTGTAGCCTTTAAGGGTCTGCAAGGTGTTATTGGCCATTGGTGATATTCCTGCAATTATACTATCTTTATGTGTTACTAAAGTATTAACGCCTTTATATATACCAAAGACAGCGGCACTGAATAATGCCAGTATAATAAGCCAAACAATAATAATGGTAGAGGTCTTAACCCTTGTTTTTTGATGTTGTTGTGGACGGTTATGATTTCGCCAATCGTGTTTTTGATAATGTCTTCTCATATTCTAAAACCCTTCCACCTCCGCCATCAGCACACTTATAAAATCCTTTTCCTTAATAGTCCTGACCTTCTTGCCTTTTTTGAACAAAACGGCTCTGCCCTTGCCGCAGGCGATGCCAATATCGGCGTCTCTGGCTTCCCCCGGCCCATTGACCACACACCCCATCACCGCCACTTTTATTGGTTTGGTAATCTTTGATAGCTCCATTTCTACTGCCTGGGCTAATTTTACAATATCAACCTCAGCCCGACCACAGGAGGGGCAGCTGACCAGTACCGGACCGTGCTGGCGCAAATTTAAGCTCTTCAGAATCTCATAGCCGGCAATGACCTCTTCGCGGGGGTGGGCGGTTAACGAAACCCGAATGGTATCGCCAATGCCAAGCCAGAGTAGGGTGCTGATGCCCACCGTGCTGCGGATAATGCCGGTTCTGGGCGGGCCGGCTTCAGTGATGCCGATGTGCAAGGGGTAGGGTATCTTCGGGGCAATGCTCTGGTAAGCTTCAATAGTCGTCGGGACATCAAAGGCTTTGAGTGAGACTTTTATCAGGTCAAAGTCAAGGTTTTCCAGTAGCCTTATCTGCTCCAGTGCTGCCTCAACCATCTGCTCAGCGATGGTTAAATTTTGTTTTTTTGTCTTGGGCAGGCTGCCGGCGTTTACCCCGATGCGGATGGGGACGCCCCTTTCTTTGGCCGCTTTGACTATTTTTGTAACCTTTTCCGGCTCGCTGATATTGCCCGGGTTTAATCTGAGTCCGTCAACCCCAGCCACCAGCGCCATCAGGGCAAGACGGTAGTCAAAGTGAATATCGGCGATTATGGGTATAGAGACGCCCTTTTTGATGGGTGATATTGCCTCGGCGGCTTCCGTATCGGGCACGGCGACCCGCACCAACTCGCAGCCGCACTCCTCAAGCTCCTTTATCTGGTCAATGGTTGACCTCGCGTCGCGGGTATCGGTTTTGGTCATGGACTGCACCACGATGGGGGCGTCACCACCAACGGTTACCCGGCCAATTTGAATCGGTTTAGACTTTCGGCGTGGGTTCATGGCATTAGACTCTCCCCGCTTATAATACGCATAACATCCTGCTGGGTGACGGCTATCATTGCTGCCATTAGCAGAGCGAAGCCGATAGCATGCACCAGTCCCTCGGTTCTGGGCGATATGCGCTTGCCCCGCCGTACCCACTCCAGGAGGACAAAGACAATCCTCCCCCCGTCTAAGGCGGGGAGGGGGAAGATATTGATTATCGCCAGGCTTATGCTTATTAAGCCAGTAAATTCCAGTAGCGGGCTAATGCCGGCTTTCGCTACCTCCCCGGTCATCTGAGCAATACCTACCGGACCGGTCACTTGGGGAGTTGTCGCCCCGATAAACCAACTCAATACTTCATTCTTGAATAGGACGAAGGTTTCGACGCATTCGCTGGCGCCCATAGGTATCGCCCGCCAGAAAGGCTCATGCCAGCTAACAATAGTACTATTTGATAGAGCAAACTCAATATCACGCCCAATACCAATCGCCCCTTCACCCTCCGGCGGCTTCCACCTCGGTATTAGCTGGATTTCTTCGGTAGTTGAATCACTATGTTTGACCAGTATGGTAATTTCCTTACCCAGGTTGAGATGGACATAACGTTGGAATTCGCTAAAATTGTTTATTGGTTTCCCATTTATACCAAGAAGTGTATCTCCCGGGGCAATACCAGCGCTGGCTGCTGGCGAACCAGGGCTTACTATTTCCACCACCGTTGGTTCAATTACCACATCATGGGGAATCATAAAGGCAATGGAAAACAGGACTATGGGCAGCAAAGCATTCATTATTGAGCCGGCGCTGAGAACGACTATCCTGGTGCCAATGCCCTTACTGGCAAAGCTCCTCGGCACTTTTGGGTCTTCCTCGCCCGCCATTTTGGTAAATCCGCCCAGAGGTATGGCATTCAGTGAATATAGTGTTTCCCCCCTTTTTACTCCGATTAATCTGGGGGGAAAGCCCAGTCCGAACTCATCTACTTTTATCTTGAAGGCTTTGGCGGTAGCAAAATGTCCCAGTTCATGGGTAATGATAAGTAGTGCCAGAATGCCGAGGAAGACTAGTATGGTAATAATTATCATTGATTATCTCCACCAGTGAGCTGCATAACCCTTTCTCTAGCCCAGTTATCCGCCGTCAAAATCTCCTCCAGGGTGGGGTGAGATATAGCCTGATGCTCCTCCAGCACCCGCCCGACAAGCCGAGCGATATCAGTAAATTTGATGCGCTTTGATAAGAAGAGTTCAACGGCTATTTCATCGGCGCCGCAGAGCACCGCCGGATAGGTTTCTCCCCTTCTCCCCGCCTCAAGGGCTAGCTTAAGGCAGGGGAAGGTATCAAGGTCAGGAGGCTCAAAGGTCAGGTCTTTAATAGTCTCCCAGTCAAGTTTGGGGAGCTTGGGGTTGGGCAGGCGCTCCGGGTAGGAAAGGGCATATTGAATGGGTAGGCGCATGTCGGGGTAGCTCAGTTGAGCTTTAACCGAGCCGTCAATAAACTCTACCATAGAGTGGACGAGGCTCTGGGGGTGGATTAGAACCTTGATATTATCAAAGGGCATATCAAAAAGCCAGTGGGCTTCAATTACCTCCAGCCCCTTGTTCATCAGGGTGGCGGAGTCAATGGTGACCTTTCTTCCCATCCGCCATGACGGGTGTTTCAGCGCCTGCTCGACGGTAACCTTATTTAGTTGGGCTGACGAATAATGATAGAACGGTCCCCCGGAGGCGGTGAGGATAATCTTTGTTGGCTTCTGCGTCTCACCCTCAAGGCACTGCCATATCGCGCTGTGCTCACTGTCAACGGGCATAATCGGCGCCCCATTTCGTTTCGCCTCGCTGGTGATAATCTCCCCCGCCATGACCAGTGATTCCTTGTTGGCCAGGGCAACTCTCTTGCCCGCTTTCACCGCCGCCAGGGTAGGCTTTAGCCCCCACTTCCCCGAGGTCGCCACGACCACGATGTCCACATCAGGATGGCTGGCTATTTTTTCCAGTGATAGAAATTTGTATTCAGCATTGCTCAGGCGAGCTTTTTTACCCTCAAAATGGACGAACCTTGGTTGGAACTGGCTGATTTGCTTTGCCAGCAAGTTGAAGTTCTTCCCCGCCGCCAGCCCGATGATGCCAAAGCGATGGGGAAAGGCGCTAATTACTTCCAGCGTTTGACGGCCGATGGAGCCGGTTGAACCCAGGACAGCTACCTGTTTTATATTGCCCATATAACATAATAGTATACCACGACACCAGCAAAGACAACGCTGTCTATTCTGTCCAGAAAACCGCCATGTCCAGCAAGTAGCCGGCCCGAGTCTTTTACTCCCATATTGCGTTTGAACAATGACTCAACAAGGTCGCCAAGTTGTCCAAAAATGCTAACCAATAAGCCGAGGATTATTGCCTGCCCGTAGCTGATGGGTATCAGTAGGGTAAAGAGCAGACTGACGATGATGGCACCGAGAACGCCGGCGATAGTGCCCTCCCAGGTCTTGCCCGGGCTGATGCTGGGGGCAAGCTTGTGTCGGCCCAGCGCTCTGCCAGTAAAGAAGGCGGCAGTATCACTGCCAAAGTTGGTCGCCAGGGCAAGAAATACCCAGTTTCTACCAGCATCCGGTATTGGTTCATTAATACCTCTTAATGCCACAAAATAGCTTAGTAACCATCCCAGGTAGAGAATCCCGGCTATAGTCCACGCCCAGCCAATAAAAGCCCCCTCTTTTTGCCGGCGAAAGAGAAGCCAGATTAGGGATAGCACTACGGCTGAGGTTAATAGCAGTGGTATGACAAAGTCATCGTTGAAATGAGGGCTTATGATAAAAAATAGCGTCCAGACTAGCCCGAAATAGGTAAGTGGTTGCGCCCCGGTCCCCGCCACCAGCTTATAGAATTCAAAGACCGCCAGCAGCCCCCAGATGGCGATTAGCAAGGTGAACGAGGGGAAGGGATATTCTGGTCGGGAAAACCAGACCGCCGCGATTAAGAGAGGAATGCCCCACAGCCCAGTTATAACCCTTTTCTTTAGCATATAATTAATATTAACCCTATCCCCTTTATCCCCTTCCCCTATCAGGGGAAGGGGAAGAATTTTTTTCGAAGAGGGGCGAAGTCCCTCTTAAACTCCCTATTATGTATTTGGGGTCTTGCCCCTTTTAGCCTACCCCCGGGAAGAGATTTTAGAGAGGGGGCGAAGCCCCCTCTCTTACTTTCACTCCCCCTTCCCTTTGTAAGGGAAGGGGGCAGGGGGATGGGTTAATAAAAACTCCTTAATTATAAGCCACCGAAGCGCCTCTGCCTCTGGCTGTAGGCGAGCAGGGCCTTATCAATCTCGTTGTGATTGAAGTCAGGCCATAGAACCTTGCTGAAGTAGTATTCGGCATAGGCGGTTTGCCATATTAGAAAGTTGCTGAGGCGGAGTTCATCAGCGGTGCGAATTAATAGGTCAACGTCAGGTAAATCGGCGGTATAAAGATAGCTATTGAACAATTTTTCGTCTATCTTTTCCGGGGGAATACCTTCAGATGTAATGCGGCGAACTGTGTCTAAAATCTCAGTCCGTCCTCCATAATTGAAGGCGAGGCTAAGGGTCATTCCAGTATTATTTTTAGTCAGCTCTACCGCTGTATTTATTGCTAGCTGTAAACCTTTGGGGAGCTCGTGAAGACGACCAAGGTGGCGGAATCTAACTCCTCTCTCATGCAATTTAGGAAGGTCTTTCCTTATTCTCTCCGCGGCGAGACGGAATAGACCTTTGACCTCATCTTCAGGACGATTCCAGTTTTCGGTAGAGAAGGTATAAACAGTTACATATTTTATCTGGTATTCGCTTAGGTATTCAAACACAGCGCTTAGGTTTTCGGCACCTGCCTTGTGGCCTTCAAGCCGGGAGAGTCCACGCTGTTCTGCCCACCTACCATTACCATCGGGCACGATGGCAATATGGTCGGGAAGAATGGCGATTTTTTCCTTTAGAGTTGACAGGACAGTTATTCTAGACCTCCATGAGTTCGGCTTCTTTATCTCGGCCTATCTGCTCAATATCGACGATGAATCTGTCGGTAAGCTTCTGTAGCTGGTCCAGGGCGCGCTTATTCTCATCCTGTGATATATCCTTATTTTTCTCTAACTCCTTTAATTCGCTCACGGCGTCACGTCTTATGTTACGTATCGCTATCTTTCTTTCCTCAACCCTCTTTCGCACCACCTTAGTTAGCTCCCGTCGCCGCTCCTCGCTGAGTGGTGGGATATTCAGTCGGATTAAATTCCCACTGATGGTAGGATTTAGTCCCAGGTCAGACTTGAGGATAGCCTTCTCGATGTCGGGTATACTGCTTTTATCCCACGGCTGGATGACGAGGAGCCTTGCCTCGGGTGCGGAAATACCCGCGATTTGATTAAGTGGGGTGGGGACGCTGGCGTATTCTACCTTGATATGTTCGATTAAGGCCGGTGTAGCGTGCCCGGTGCGGATGGTGGCTAATTCCCGCTTCAAACCATCAGCCGAGGCTCGCATCTTTTCCTCAGTATTTCGCAAAATGGGGCTAACCATGTTACTCCCCGCTGTATACCAGGGTGCCAATAGGTTCACCCATTACCGCTCGTTCTATACTGCGAGGTGCTTGAAGGTCAAAAACAATTATCGGCAGCTTGTTTTCCAGGCACAGGGAGAGGGCAGTGGCATCCATTACCTGCAGACGCAGGTTCAGTGCCTCAAGATGGGTGAGTTTGTCAAACTTCTTGGCATTGCGGTCGATGTGGGGGTCAGCGCTGTAGATGCCATCAACATTATTCTTGGTCATAAGTAAGACCTCAGCCTCAATCTCAATCGCTCGTAGCGCTGAGGCGGTATCAGTGGTCATATACGGGTTGCCGGTGCCGGCAGCAAAGATAACCACCCTGCCTTTCTCTAGATGGCGGATGGCGCGGCGCCGGATGAAGGGTTCCGCCACCTGCTGAATATCTATAGCCGACTGGGTTCTGGTAGTTACTCCTTCCCTTTCCAGAGTATCCTGGAGAGCCAGGGCATTTATTACTGTTGCCAGCATCCCGGCGTAGTCAGCAGTGACCCGGTCCATCCCCTCCGCCTCAGCCTTAGCCCCACGCCAGATGTTGCCACCACCAACAACGATTGCCACACCCACACCCATCTCGGTTACCTGCTTAATCTGCCGGGCTATCTTGGTCAGGGTGGCAGTGTCAATGCCATAACTGACTTCACCGGCGAAGGCTTCACCACTGAGTTTAAGCAGGACGCGCTTATATTTGGTAGCACTCATTTTGCTGATTCTAATTTGCCTAGTTCAAACCGGGCAAATCGGCCTACCTTGATATTCTCTCCAACCTTGGCGATAGTTTCAACAATAATTTCCCGTACCGTTTTATCCGGCTCCTTAATGTCGGGTTGAAGGAGAAGGCAGGCGGTTTGAGGTTCTATCTCAGTTCCTTCCGGGACTTCCTCACTTGAGATGAATTTGGGAGCCATGGCGGCTACCTGCATTGCCAGATGATGAGCCAGTTTCTTGAACTCATCGGTGCGGGCAACAAAGTCGGTTTCACAATTCACTTCAACCATGGCGCCTATGCGACCTCCAGCATGGACATAGGCTTCAATTAACCCCTGGGTGGTAGCGCGATTTGTCTTTTTCTCTGCCAGGGAAATACTTTGTTGTTTTAGAATCTCAAGCGCCTTTTCTATATCTCCTTGGGCTTCAATGAGGGCATTTCGGCACTGCATAATGGCTGCCCCAGACTGGTCTCTTAGCTCTTTTACCCTGTCTACTGAGATTTTCAAACTTCCTCTCCTTTGTCTTCCTCTTTCTGCTCCTCGTCGGGGGTGAAAATAAGGTGTTCGCTGATTTCTACGGTCTCCCCCTTTTCCTCACCCACCTCGGCTGGAGCCACCGCCACGCCGGTCTTACCCTCAATAACAGCATCGGCAATTTTACTGCATATCAATTTGACGGCTCTGATGGCATCATCGTTGGCGGGAATAGGGTGGTCTATCTCATTTGGGTTGCAATTGGTATCAACCATAGATACAACCGGTATTCCCACACGTCTGGCTTCAGCTAGAGCAATCCTTTCTTTGATGGGGTCAACAATGAAGAGAGCACTTGGTAGACTAGTCATCTCCTTAAAACCGCCCATTAGCCGATTGAGACGCAAAATTTTCTCATCCAGCTTCAGGGCTTCCTTTTTCGGCAAGCGCTCGAAGTCCCCCCTAGCTTTTTGGTCTTCCAGGCGGACCAGATAGTCTATTCGGGCTTGGATAGTGGCAAAATTGGTCAGCACTCCGCCCAGCCAGCGTTGATTGACATAGTACATACCACAGCGTTTTGCCTCTTCTTCTATCGTTTCCTGAGCCTGTTTTTTGGTGCCGACAAAAAGGATGGTGCCACCTTCTGCGGCTACCTGTCGAATAAACTCGCATGCCTTGGCTAACATGGCAGCGGTTTGTTCCAGGTCAATGATGTGGATGCCATTACGCTTGGTGAAAACATATTTTTTCATCGCCGGGTGCCAGCGGCTGGTCTGGTGCCCAAAGTGAGCCCCGGCTTCTAATAGCTCTTTAATGGTGGTAGTGTCAGGCAAGCTTGCCCCCTTTCTATCAAGTTAATTAATTATAGCAGTTTAACAGTATAGCACACTAATTACCAGGCAACAATATTCAGTATTTTTCTCTCCATTGATAAAAAACTGGCAAAGCTTTATTATTAGTCTGGAGGCATTAATAGACTTAAGATGCAGATTAGGAAGACATATAAAGAGGTAAAGCCTGAGCTACTTTATGATGAGGTCAGGGATTTTGTTGTCAAGCAGGGAGTGGCAGTAGGTGAGGCAAAACTGGAGACATACTCAATGCCTAGTGACTCATCGTCATTTATCTACCGGGGCACCTTGACCTTCAACATGGGCGGGTCGGGAAAAGAATGCCTGAGAGCCCATATTGTGGGCTCAGAGGGGGAAACGAAGCTGATGCTTGATATCAATGATGAGCTTTTCCCGCCGGAGAAGGTTTCGGCTCTAGAGAAAGACCTGGGCTTTATCTTTGGCTCATACGAGGTTAAGCACCGCTGAGAGTTGTGATATAATTTAATTGTGGTTATAAAGACGGTAGCGACCAATCGGAAGGCATATCACAATTATCACATCGGTGATAGCGTAGAAGCGGGCATTGCCCTTACCGGCACGGAGATAAAGTCAATCCGAGCCGGAAGAGTGAGTCTAGGTGATGCCTATGTCAGCCCTGAGGCCGGGGAATTATGGCTGCTGAATGCCCATATCGCTCGCTATGAAGCTGGTAGCTATATGAGTCACCAACCAACCCGGCCGCGGAAGTTGCTACTGCACCGTAAGCAGATTAACGAGCTTACCAGCCGGGTAATGGAAAGGGGCTTTACTCTGGTTCCCCTCAAGTTATATGTTAAAGATAGCCTGGCTAAGGTTGAGGTAGCGCTGGGTAAGGGTAAGAAGCTTTACGATAAGCGAGAATCCATTGCCCGGCATGAGGCAGAAAGAGAGATTGAGCGAAGTATAAAAAGGCGGAAGCTGGGAAGGAGGTAGTTTAACCGCTCGTAATTAAATAAGTGGGGACGCGCGGGTTCGACAGGGGAAGCATGTTGCTGGATTGCAAGCTGAGGTGCCACTAACCTCGTAAAACAAGTGGCAAAAAATAACTGGCGAACCTGAATTCGCACTAGCTGCCTAATTAAAAGATAGGCAGCACATCCACCCGGCTTGTCCTCAATGGGCTGGGATTGGGTGCCGTTAAATTGAGGTGCCACCATCCTGACGCCGACAAGGGTGGTGAAAGAGCTATCGGCTGGCTCGGCTAAACTCGGTCAGCAGAGGCTAGCCAAGCGAGATTAAAGTGCTGACTAAGCTTGTAGCATATCCTGGGCAGCTTCTCTTGGACGGGGAGTTCGACTCTCCCCCGTCTCCACCAGAAAATTAACGGGCTTCCTGATTTGTGGTCGGGGAGCCTGTTTATTAAGTGTATGTTTGGCCCGCCCACAAGTGGCCGATTTTAGGTGCCCCGTGATATTCTTATCTTTTAACTCATTTCAAAAGAAACGGGTTGAGAGATGGGACACTAAACACAAAATAGGGAAAAGGAGGATTTTAATGATTATAGGCTTTTTGGCTTTTATGGTTTTCTTGGCCTTTGTCCTTGCTTTCTGGGAAATACAAATTGAGGGTAAGGATGGTTGGGCGGCAAAGGCGCCTGGCTGGCGCATAGAAAAGGAGTGGCTTGTTAAGCTAACGGGCGGGCGTCCCTTAACCGGCTACCACGTCTTTATGACTCTGTTCTTGGTTGCCATGGTTCACCTGCCGCTTTTCTTTGTCTCGTGGAGTTGGCGGTTGGAAGGTCTGCTGATTGGATTTTACCTGGGAATGGTTTTAGTGGAAGACTTCTTGTGGTTTATCCTTAATCCATATTATGGTATTAAAAACTTCCGCAAGGGGAAAATCTGGTGGCACAAGAGGTGGTGGGGGCCAGTCCCTGATTTCTACTGGGTTTTCCTCATTATCGTCGTCGTTCTATTTTATTTCGGAAGGACCGCTTGTCTCTGAATTGTAGTTCTAACATTGTCCAATGCCCGCCTTTGTTCTAGTAGGATTGGAATAGCTCGGTACGATAGAGCCCGTGCCTCCCCCGTCTCCGCCAGAAAATTAACGGCGCCAGCTTAAAGCTGGCGTTTTTTTATTCCTAGTACTAAATGACTATATCGCCACAATTATAATAAACCCCGATACCAGATAGTATAGATCCCTCACCGCCAGACTTTAATGGAATTTAAACACCAATTTTATGGGCAATTAATTCCAAAAGCCTAAGATTAAGGTAAATATAAATAGCAAGGTGAAAAATAATGATTAAAAGTGTTGTCCGATGTCCCAATAATAAGGTTGTCGTCTTTGACGAGAATGATGAGCAAATCCCTGAGTATCAAGGTCAATACGAGGAAGTAAAAAAGCGCATCCTGAGGGATGCCCCGCCGGCGGCGGTGTTTGGTCATTGGTTTGATTATGAGACTGATATCAAAACAGTTTCCCGGGAGGAGTGGTGAGAGTAGTGCAAACCAATATCCTGGTGGTTGACGACCTCAAGAGTGTCCGGCTGACTTTAGGTGGGATATTGGAGGACGAGGGCTATAATGTAGTCCTGGCTGAGAATGGCTATCAAGCCATTGAAGCCGCCAAGCAGACTCCATTTGACCTCGTCTTCATGGATATAAAGATGCCGGGAATAAACGGTGTGCAGACGTTTCGAGAGATAAAGAAGATAAATCCTAAGGCGGCGGTGATAATGATGACTGCCTCTTCTGTCGAGGAGCTGATAAAGGAAGCCCTGGATGAGGGTGCCTATGCTGTGGTTTACAAGCCATTTGATGTTGAGAAAATAGTGAGCATCACTAAGTCGGCTCTTTCCCGTCTGTAATCCCCCCAATAGTCAAAATTTGTCCATTTTTATGCCCCTTTTTTCCTATTAAGCCATATTTGCGCATTAGCGCCTACTGGCATTTTTTTGTCATTTATGATACAATTGGCACGAAATGGGAAACGCTGTTGAAACTAAGCAATATCCGGTTAAGAAGTCAAGCCGCTCCCCCGCCTTAATTCAGCCTGGGGCAAAGGAATTAAAGCAGTCATTAAAAAAGGTTGAGGCTTTGATGGATAAAGCCCCCATTGGCATATGTCATACCGACCTCACGGGCAAATTCACCTATGTTAATAAGAGATTTGAAGAGGTCTCCGGTTATTCGCGTGAGGAAGTGGTAGGCAAGAACGGGTTTAAGCTCGGTATATTCCCCAATGAAACTGTAAAACTCTTAGGAAAACGGATGAAAGATAGGCTGATGGGAAGACCTCCTCGTCTCTTGGAGACGCAATTCAAATGCAAGGATGGACACTGGATATGGGTAGCGATAGAAGGGAAGCCTATGAGGGAGGAGGGTATACCCGTCGGTTTCCAAATCATCTCAACGGACATCACCGAGCGCAAGCGGGCGGAGGAGGAGTTACGAAGTCTATCAGAGAGGGAGGCAAAGTCCGCAAGAGAGTGGCAGGAATTATTCGATGCGTCTAGCGATATAATCGCATTGATATCGCCTGATTTTGAAATCTTAAGAGTCAATAGGGCTGGATATGAGGGCACGGGTAGGAAACGAGAGGAACTCATAGGAAAAATATGTTACGAGGTAGTACATGGGCTACATAGCCCAATAGATGGCTGTCCATGCAAAGAATTGATAAGAACAAAGAAAGCAGGGGTTGGTGAGATCACACAAGGGGGAAGGTACTACATAGCTACTGCGTCTCCGGTATTGGATAAAAACGACGAACTCATAGCATTCGCCCATATCGTCAAAGACATCACCGAGCGCAAGCGGATGGAGGAGGAAATTCAGTGGAACTATGACATCCAAACGGTGATAAACTCGATTCTACACCTCTCGCTGGGAAACATGCCCCTGGAAAAGCTCCTGAATCGTACATTACAGCTCATCCTTTCAATTCCCTGGCTCGTCTTACAATCAAGGGGTAGCATATTCCTTGTTGAAGATGACCCTGAGGTCTTGGTAATGAAAGTCCAAAACGGAATTGCTGAACCGCTAAGAAAGGCATGTGCCCGAGTTGACTTTGGCAGGTGTCTCTGCGGGCGGGCAGCATCAACACGGGAGATACAATTTACCAATTGCCTCAACGACAGGCATGAGACCCGGTATGAAGGGATTACTCCTCATGGTCATTACTGTGTTCCTATCCTATCTGCTGGTAAGGTCCTCGGTGTAATTAACCTGTACTTGAAAGAGGGGCATCGTCAGGATCAAAGAGAGGAAGAATTCCTAATTGCAATTGCAAATACGCTGGCCGGAGTCATCGAGCGCAAGCGGATGGAGGAGGAACTAAAGAAAGCTCATGAGCAGCTAATACGCTCGGAGAAGCTGGCGGCAATAGGGCAATTAGCCAGTGGGGTCGGTCATGAGCTTAGGGACCCCCTGGCGGCGATTAAAAATGCCATTTTCTATGTGCGAAGAAAGATTGCCCGGAGTGACCTATCAGCTAGCGAGCCCAAAGTGCTGGAATTTCTTGATATCGTGGATAGAGAGGTTAGTAGTGCTAATAAGGTCATAAGCGACCTTCTTGCCTTCTCTCGTGTCGCCAAGCCAACCGTCTCACCGGTTAGTATCGGCAGCATAATTGAGGATGCCCTTGAGCATGTTCCTGTGCCCGAGAACATTAAGCTGACCAGGGATATAGGCCCTAGCCTGCCCATGGTAATGGTGGATGCTGACCAGATTCGGCAGGTGTTTGTCAATATCATCCTTAATGCGGTAGAGGCTATGCCTGAAGGTGGCCGCCTGGAGATTAGGGCTGGAAGCAAAGCCCAGTTTGTCGAGGTGGAGTTTGCTGATACCGGCGGTGGCGTTCCTGAATCTATCATAGATAAAATTTTTGACCCGTTATTTACGACTAAAGCCAAGGGCATTGGACTGGGGCTAGCGATGTGCAAGAGCATCCTGGAAAGACATGGGGGAGACATTCGGGTAAAGAGTGAAAAAGGGAAGGGAGCCGTATTTACCGCCTCCCTGCCTGCCCAGATTGTCTAGGCGAGTTCGTATCTTAAGAAGGAGAAATAATGAAAACCAATATCCTGGTGGTTGACGACCTCAAGAGTATACGGCTGACCTTAGGTGGGATATTGGAGGACGAGGGTTATAATGTAGTCCTGGCGGAGAATGGCTATCAAGCCATTGAAGCCGCCAAGCAGACCTCCTTTGGCCTCATCTTCATGGATATAAAGATGCCGGGGATAAACGGTGTGCAGACGTTTCGAGAGATAAAGAAGATAAATCCTAAGGCGGCGGTGATAATGATGACTGCTTATTCGGTAGAGGAACTGATAAAGGAAGCCCTGGATGAAGGTGCCTATGCTGTGGTTTATAAGCCATTTGATGTTGAGAATATAGTGAGCATTATTGAGTCTGCCCTGCGCAAGACCCTGATTCTGATAGTAGATGAAAGCTTTACCGACCGTGAAACCCTTAAGGCTACCCTGGAGGAGAGGGGATATAGTGTGGTTACTGCCAGCACTGGTGCTGAGGCACTAACAAGGGTTAAGGAAAAACGCTTTGACATCATATTTTTGGATATCAGGCTACCCGATATAGATGGGGTGCAGCTCTTTGAGCAGGTGAAGGCTCTAGACCCTGCGGTGGCGGTTATTATGATGACCGGTTTTTCTGAGGAGGAGTTGGTTAAGAAGGCAATATCCGAGGGGGCTTACACCTGCATTTGTAAACCATTTAATGTAGATAAGATATTGGCATTGGTCAGTAAGCTTTCCCAGCGGGGGAGAAAGTAGATATGTCCCGACAGACAAACATCCTGGTAATAGATGATGATGTGGCGAGGCTAAAGACCCTATCAGCGGGGCTAGAAGCTATGGGTCACCGGGTGACTACTGCGGCTACAGGGCGAGAGGCACTAGCCCGGCTCGGGAAGCAGCCTTTTAATATTGTCGTTGCTGGCATAGCACTACCCGATGTCAGCGGTCTGGAAATACTGGAAACGACAAAGGAACTTAATCCCGAGGTAGCCGTAATTATGCTCACTGACCGTGCTAGCCTGGAAACGGCAGTAAATGCTGTTGATGAAGGCGCCTATGCCTACCTCCTCAAGCCTGAGGCGATGAGTGAGCTGAAGACCATGATTAATAATGCCCTGAGAGAACAGGAGTTATTAGTTAAGAACCGCAAGTTAGTAGACAGCCTGCAACGCTCCAACACGAGTCTGGAGAGAACAAACAAAGCGCTGGAGCAGGCAAGTCGCGCCAAATCAGATTTTATGGCCAAGATGAGCCACGAGTTGCGCACCCCACTCAATGTTATCATCGGCTTTGCTGAACTTATGTTAGACCAAGTTCCCGGTGAGGTCAATGAGGAGCAGAGGCAGTGCCTTGATGATATTTTTAGCAGTGGTCAGCACCTACTGGGCTTAATCAATGACATTCTTGACCTTTCCAAGATAGAATCAGGCAAGGTGGAACTCAAGCTGGCAAATATTGCTCTCCCCACCCTCATAGAATCGGTAAGAAGCGCCATGATGCCCATACTTGTCCGGGGAGGGCAAAGCCTTGATGTTAAGTTAGAAGAGGGGCTCCCCTTGGTTCGGGCTGATGAAGCCAGATTGAGGCAGGTGTTTTTCAACCTGCTGAGCAATGCGACTAAGTTTACCCCCGATGGAGGCGAGGTAAGGATTGAGGCGGCAAGGAAGGACAACTGGTGTCAGGTCATTGTGATTGATAATGGCATCGGTATCAAAAAGGAGGACCAGAAACAAATCTTTGCTCCCTTTTATCAGGTGGATAATTCGATAACTAGGGAGAGGAAAGGGACGGGGCTGGGGCTGGCGTTGGTAAAGCAAATTGTGGAACAGCATGGCGGGCGAGTCTGGTTGGAGAGCGAATACGGAAAGGGGAGCCGGTTTACCTTTACTCTGCCGCTAGCCGAGCCGGCTCAGGGGAGCGAAGCGGGCAGTGAACGAGAAGATACTTATTGTCGAAGATAATCCCAGAAATCTGAGGCTTCTTACAATGACCCTCAGAGGCAAGGGCTATAACCTGCTTCAAGCTACTGACGGTGAAGAGGCACTGGCTGTGGCTATGGAAGCACGACCAGACCTTATAATAATGGACATTCAGCTTCCCAGATTAGATGGGCTTGAGGTGACGAGGAGGCTCAGGGTGAACCCGGGGTTCAGCCAGACCCCTATCATTGCCCTTACTGCCTATGCGATGAAGGGGGACCGGGAGAAAACCATTGAGGCGGGGTGTGATACCTATGTATTAAAGCCGATAAATACTCGCCAGTTACCTGGCTTAGTGGCGGAAATGCTGGAGCGAGGTAGAGATAGCCCCAGCATCAATGGAGATGCCGGTGGGGAAGAAAATCCTGGTAATTGATGATGACCCTGCCTTTGCTAGATTGGTTGAGCATGTTCTTACTCAGAAGGGGTACGAAGTGCTCAACGCCAGCAGGGGTGAGGATGGACTGCGGCTTTTGTTTGCCCACCGACCGGATATGGTGCTCCTGGACTTGGTGATGCCGGGGATGAATGGCTGGCAGGCCTGCAGCCGCATCCGTGAAATCTCTGATATTCCTATCATTATGCTCACGGCTCAGGAGAAGGCTGAGGAAGATATAGTGCGCGGACTTGACTGCGGGGCTGATGACTACCTAATAAAGTCGGTGGGGAGTAGGGAGCTGGTGGCAAGGGTGCGGGCGGTAATGCGGCGTGCCGAGTTACCTTCCCGGGGGAAGGGGGGTGGGATTACCTATAGCGATAGCTTCTTGACGGTGGATATTGCCGCGCGGATGGTTATGGTAAAGGGAAAGCGGGTGAGGCTGACGCCAATAGAGTTTCGCCTGCTGGCGCTACTGATGCAGAATGCCGGCCGTATTCTTACTCACCGGCAACTGCTGGAAGGGGTATGGGGCTGGGAATATATTGATGACGTGGATTATGTGCGCATCTATGTCTGGCATCTGCGTCAGAAGATAGAGTCTGCCCCGACTCAACCAAAATATATTATTACTGAGCCCGGGGTTGGCTACTACTTTCACAAAGCCGAGCGGGGCTAGCCCTCTTTAGGCGAAATTCCCTCTTCTATAGCATTAACCCCATCCCCTGTATCCCCTTCCCCTTGCTAAGGGGAAGGGGAAAAGTTT
>Ga0315296_10000194_pt1 | contig 58250 bp, 48 predicted proteins | sample YL17G14_18_MG_FD_203921 | JGI IMG/M metagenome (GOLD analysis project Ga0315296, IMG submission 203921) | Sediment microbial communities from Yellowstone Lake, YNP, Wyoming, USA - YL17G14_18 | ecosystem: Environmental > Aquatic > Freshwater > Lake > Sediment | place: USA: Wyoming | collected... | reverse complement strand
ATTACCTCCACTGGTGCCGGGGGCAGGATTCGAACCTGCGAAGCCGTTTCAGGCTGCGGTTTTACAGACCGCCGGTTTTAGCCACTCACCCACCCCGGCAGCAACTCCAGGGATCAAGAGGCAGGGAGCAGGGCCTTTGTTCCCTGTCCCTCGTCCCAATGCCTCCTGTCTGGAGCCCGAGAGGGGATTCGAACCCACTAACCTACCGATTACAAGTCGGTTGCGCTACCATTGCGCCACTCGGGCCTGGCCGCCCGTCTCCGCCGCCGGGAGCGCCGCTCACAGGGCGTAACAAAATTAGGCCCCCGACACGTCGGGGCGATGGCGACTGTAGTATAGAGGCCGCTTCCTCGAAAGTCAATGTACTCGTCCGGTATATCCCTTACGCTTACTCCATTTCTGTTTGTGTCGCGAGCCATTCTCGGTGGCGTCCCCTGGCGTTCGCTGGCCCAAAGCCGACGAAGCCGGGTGGTGTCTCAGATGGACTCCCACGCCGGGAATCGTAGTAGCCCGTCTTCTTGAGCCTCTGCTCGGCGGCCCTGAGAGCTCTTCCACAGGTCGCCCTTGGCGCCAGAGCATAGGGCGCTGGGACACTGACTTGACTGGGGGTTACGGCATCTTGACTCTAAGGCAACTTGATGGGGTAGCGCCTGAAATCCCGAAAGCGCGCGATCATGTTGCGCTCGTGCCTATCGAACGCCTTTCCCATCTCAGGGCGGGTGCTACCGAGGTACCTGGTCGCGGCTCCCCCCAAAGGTGCCGGGCGGAGGGCCTCCAGCGGGTGCGCAGCTGCCGCAGACTCGACGGCGTGGAAGAACAGCTGGAGGACTGTTTTGCCAGGGTAGAGCCTGAGAGGTATGTCGGCCAGATTGCGCAGTTCCAAGGTGATTATGCCGAAATAGGATGGGTGGATGCCCACGGCCGTGGCAATGACTAGGCCGTGCCTGCCCCAAGAAGAGCGCGTAATCACGTACGCGCCGACATCCGGGGGCAAGCGGACGTACTCCAGGGTCTCCCCTAGCACGAAGTGGTTCGGGTGAAGGACAAAGTAGTCGCCAATAGGCACGTAGTACTCGTCCTGCAACGACCCGAACCTGCTTTCGAAATCTGGTCGATTGGAGTCCAGATCCGTGACCTTCGCTCGTCGTGCCACCGTGAATCTTGTGCCGATGCGGAGATCGATGGACGCTCCCGCGGGGTCCAACTGTCGTTTGGACTCCAGAATAGGGGAGATCACTATCCGCGCGGCCGGCGCGTGGTTCCCGTAGATCCTGTCATAGACCTGAGCCGCCGAGAGTAGCGTCACTGGACCTCCTGCCAGCGGGTTTGAACCTCGCCCAGTTCCACGGCCTTCGCCACCAGCCTGTTCATCCTGTCCTTGGCTTCCCTCTCGGTCCACTGGTGCTCTCGCATGGTGGCCTGGAGCACAGAGAACATCGAAAACCACCCGGCGTTCATGATGCAGGGAAGAGACGCGGTAACCGGCGTGCCGCCGGTAACCACCTCGTTCGGGGGGACGCCCTGGCGCATCCTCTCCACCAACTGGTCGATGTAGTCCACCTGCCCCCGGTAATCAAACACACCGAGCTTGGCCTCTACGTTTTCCAGTGTGGCGCTGCTGATCTCGGCAGATGCGGACATGATTGACTCGCCGGCTAACTCATGCCAGGGTATCGACCATTCGATCTTGTCGAAGCTGGCTACGTCGCGCCACGCCCGCAAGAACGCCCGGACGCGGGGGTAGCGTAGGCCGCTGTCGTCCAAGAGGTTGAACAGCAGATGCAGCCTCATGCGGTTAGGAGGATACTCATCTGTGCTGTCGTCAAGGGGGCCAAGCAATGGGAGGAACTGCAAGGCCGAAAGCACAAATGCCGGCCCAAATAACGCATACCCAATAGTGTCACAGGCAATCTCCATAACCCACCGCTCCACAGCCGTCGTGATGGCTGTAGCGAGAGAGGCCCTAATCTGAACCTCCCCGATCCGCATGTCGGCAGGCATCCCTGTGGCAATGGACCGCGCAAGCTCCTCTAGGCGTTCTTCATCCTTCTGGATGAGGGGGAGGAGGACGTTGTCAAGCCCCAGAGGGTCATACATGGCGTGGCCAGCCTCGTGGCCCAACAGGCACTGACCAAGGAAATGACCCGACTGGAGCCCAGGGAACCCTACCGCGTATACTTGGCCGCCCAGCACGCCGAGGGCAGCCTCCGGAAGGCCCACTGTCTTGGACACTATGCGCAGCCCGTCTCCCACGGCCAGCAACGAGTAGTTGACGCTGGGTATAGGTAGCAGCAAGATATCCGTCTCGCCCAGAGCTCGGGTCAGGATCCTCCTGAGGGGCATATACAGCTCGACAAGGCCGTCCCCCGCGCCCACCCGTTCCACGAGCGACGCTGCCACATACATCCATTGGTAGAAATCCAGGTAGCGGCTAATCTGGGTCTGGGCTTCGCTATCAGAGAGGGCGTTAAAGTCGGGGTCTCCCCGCAGACGCCTTAGTCGCCTCCGCACGTGGAGACTGGCACGGTCGAGGAAGTCAAGAATGGCTGGGGGCAATGCGTGCGCGTATTCACGCCTGCGCAGGCTGACGATGTGATCCTCGAATGCGAGGCACCTGTCGATCTGTGCCTGGACTACGTGGTTCCGCCACTTGGCGCTTGTGTCCATGTTGCCACTGTTGGCCGCTCTCCGTGCGTGGGGACGGACGCGACGCGGTGTGACTCCTGCAGAACCCGGCGGGCTAGGCGGCCGTAGAACAAACGTGCTTCCTGGGTTTCCTCATCGCTGGGAAGCCTGCCCGCCAGCAGGATGTTTATTGTCTTCTCCAGCTTAGACATGGCGCGGTCGAAGTCCGCCGGCGTTGGCGACGGCATGGCCAGCACGCTAGCGGCCCGATCAAAAGCTAGCGCGGCCTGGGCCGAATGCCGGTCGAACTTCCCCGAGTCCAGCCACCGCTCGCCCCGGCGGATCTGCTCCAGAAGTCCCTTCGCTGCCCTCAGCCTGCTGCTATCTTCCGGCCTGATCAAGTGAGCGGTCATAATGTGGGCTAGCGTCCCGACAATCCCGTCTAGCTCAAACCCGACAGCCAGGGAGCTACTGAGCTTCGAAAAGTCTCTTTCCGATAGCATCGCGCCTCCTAATGGCTAAACTGCCAACTCGCTTGATCGACGGCCAGCCGCCTGATTATACCACAATTGTCAACCAGGCTCGAAGGGCCGGGAGCCAACGTAACCGCTTCCCGTTAGCGCCCACTTGAAGCCAGCCGCATCGGCCTACAAGCAACTGCTATCTTAACACGGGACGCCGTGGCGCACTGGGTTCGCATATCGTGCCTTACCGGCTCTTGGCAGGCCACCTGACGGCTGCTATGATGGTTATGTAGACACCGCAGCGGGCCTGTCGGCCGCGCTCTGCGGAAGCGTCAGGGCTCTGGGGAGTGTGCCGCGTGTGCGCTCCCCTTCTTGGGTGGTGGAGGGGGAGGCCTTATCATGCTAGCCGATGCCCTCCTGCGAGGCGCCGGCGCTGTCGTTTTCGGCGTCGGGGGTCTGCTTCTGGGAAGCTACCTTGCGCATGACCAGGGTGGCGCCACCTCTGCTGCCCTGTATACCGTTCTCCCCGCCGGCTTCGGTTGCCTGGGCGCTGTAGTCGCTCCCTACCTGACCTGGGTGCCTTGCCGCTGGCTGGTCGGCCGCTGGCACGCGGTGAGCGATGCCCGGCTGGCCCTGGGGACTGTCGGCCTGATAGTGGGGCTCATCGTGTCAGCCCTCCTAGCCCCGGCCTTGACCGCTCTGCCCGGCCGGGCGAGCTTCATCGCCCCGCTGGCGGTAGCGACCGTGGTCGGCGGACTGGGGACTCTGGTCGGCTTCAGCCGCGGCGATGCCGTCGGCCAGGCCCTGTCGCGACGCCTGCCGCCCGTGCCTGTTCCCAAGCGTGCCGGCCCCGCCGAAAGCCTCATCCTCGACACCAGCGCCATTATCGACGGGCGCATTGCCGACATCTGTCAGACCGGCTTCATCCAGGACACGCTGGTGGTGCCTCGCTTCGTCCTCGACGAGTTGCGCTACATCGCTGATTCGTCCGACTCGCTGCGTCGCAACCGGGGCCGCCGAGGCCTCGAGGTCCTCACCCGCCTCCAGAAGGAGGCCGCCGTCCCCATCGAGATCATCGAAGTGGACTACAGCGATAGCAGCGATGTGGACGGCAAGCTGGTCCGTCTGGCGGCTGCCTACGGCAGCCCCATCCTCACCAATGACTTCAACCTGAACCGGGTGGCGGAGCTGGAGGGCGTGCGCGTCCTCAACATCAACCAGCTCGCTAACGCCGTCAAGTCCGTGGTCCTCCCCGGCGAGGAGATGGCCATCCGCATCATCCAGGAAGGCAAGGAGATGGGACAGGGCGTTGGCTTCCTGGACGATGGTACCATGGTGGTGGTGGAGGGCGCTCGCCGCCACCTGAACGACGACCTCGACATCGTGGTGACGCGGGTGTTGCAGACGGTGGCCGGGCGGATGATCTTCGCCCAGCCCAAGTCCGGCCAGTGACCTTCCCCCCTGGTGATAGACCTGCCTTTTCCGCGAGCGAGCCTGCCTCCGAGGAGGTGGGCGCCATCATCGTGGCCGCCGGACGTTCCTCCCGCATGGGCGGCCTGGACAAGCTCTTCGCTCCCCTGGGCGGCCGGCCCCTTCTGGCCCGCACACTCACCGCCTTCCAGGAATGTGGCGCCGTCCGCCGCGTCGTCCTCGTCCTCGCCGCCGAGAACCTGGCGCGGGGCCTAGCTCTGGCCGAAGAGGAGGGCCTGAGCAAGGTACGGACGGTCTGCCTGGGCGGGCGACGGCGCCAGGACTCGGTGTGGGAAGGCCTGGAGGCCCTGGGCCTCTGCGCCTGGGTGGTGGTGCACGACGGCGCCCGCCCCCTGGTCACGCCGCAACTCATCGAAGAGGGGCTGGCGGCGGCTCGGGAGACGGGGGCCGCCGTCCCCGCGCTGCTTGCCCAGGACACGGTGAAGCGGGTGGATGAGCAGGGGCGGGTGCTGCGCACCCTGGACCGGCGTCGTCTCTGGCTCGTCCAGACGCCTCAGGTCTTCCGGTACGATATACTGCGGGAGGCCCACAAGCGCTCCCGCCGCACGGCCACCGACGACGCCGCCCTGGTGGAGCGCCTGGGCCACCGGGTACAGGTCTACCCCGGCTCGCCGCGCAACCTGAAGGTGACGACGCCCGAGGACCTGGCCCTGGCCGAGGCGCTGCTGAAGCTGGCGGGCTAGCGACCGAGAATAGAACCGGGAGGCAGGCTCAAGAAGCGACCACAGGCTCGTCTTGTCACTCTCAGCGAAGCGAGAGAGTTAATCCCCGAAGGCCAGGCTTGAGCCTGGCTGCCGTGCCGGCCTGAAGGCCGGCCTTCGGGAACCTTACGGGATGACCATGAGGACCGGCATCGGCTATGACGTACACGCCTTCGGGGAGAAGCGACCTCTCAAGCTGGGCGGCGTCCAGGTCGAGCATGAGGAGGGGCTGCGCGGCCACTCCGACGCCGACGTCGTCCTCCACGCCATCACCGACGCCCTGCTGGGGGCCGCCGGCCTGGGTGACATCGGCCAGCACTTTCCGCCAGATGACCCCTCCTTCCGCGGCGCCGATAGCCTCGCCCTCCTGCGACAGGTCGTCGGGCTCCTGCGCACGGTGGGCTACTCGGTGGTGAACGTGGACGTCACGGTTGTAGCGGAGAGGCCCAAGCTCCAGCCCTACATACCCAGCATGCGGCAGCGCATCGCCAGCGCCCTCGGCATCCCGGAGACTTCGGTAAGCGTCAAGGCCACCACCTCTGAGGGCCTGGGGGCTCTGGGCCGCGGCGAGGGTATTGCCGCTCTGGCCACAGCCTTGATAAAGTAGTGCGGTACCGCGGTGTAGGACCCTGCCTGGTGAGTCATGGCGCTGAGCCGTCTTTCCTGGTGCGAATGCTCCCCCCGCTTTCGCGGCGGAACCATTCGCTGCGACTGTCCCTTGGGGTGCCTCGGCAATCCGGGGCGCCCCCACAACGGCGGAGACAGGGCGCGAGGAGGGGAGCATGTCGCTAATCAAGAGCATCATCCGCGATATCCAGGCCACCCGTGAGCGGGACCCGGCCGCGGTCAGCAACCTGGAAGTCATACTGGCCTACCCGGGCTTCCACGCCCGCCAGTTTCACCGCCTGGCGCACGCCCTTTACGGGCTTCGCGTTCCCCTGGCCCCCCGCCTCGTCTCTCACCTGAGCCGCTTCCTCACCGGCATCGAGATCCACCCGGGGGCGAAGATCGGCGAGGGGCTGTTTATCGACCACGGCATGGGCGTGGTCATCGGCGAGACGACGGAGATCGGGGACGACTGTAGCCTCTTCCAGGGTGTCACTCTGGGCGGCACCAGCACCAAGCGCACCAAGCGTCACCCCACCCTGGGCAAGAACGTCGTTGTTGGGGCCGGTGCCAACCTCATCGGCGCCATCCACGTGGGAGACAACTCCCGTATCGGAGCGGGCTCCGTCGTCGCCACCAGCGTGCCTGAGAATGCCACCGTGGTAGGTGTCCCCGGCCACGTCGTCGCCTTCCACGATCCCGGCAACGACACGGTAGTACGCCTGCCCGACCCGGAGTGGGACCGCATACAGGCCCTGGAGGAGCGCATCCGAGTTCTGGAAGAGCGCCTCCGGGCTCTGGAGAACCAGGCCGGAGGGGGGCAGCCCGCCTCCGTGAAGACCGGTAAGGACAAGAGGCCGTGAAGCTCGTTAACACCCTCACCCGCCAGGAGGAGGAGTTCGTCCCCCTGGGAGATACCGTCCGCATGTACGTCTGCGGCGTCACCCCCTACGACGAGAACCACATCGGTCACGCCATGAGCTACATCGTCTTCGACGCGCTGCGTCGCTACCTGGAGTACCAGAGCTATCGCGTCCGCCACGTCCAGAACTTCACAGACATCGACGACCGCATCATCGCCCGCGCCGCCCGCCTGGGGATCGACGAGGCGGAGCTGGCGCAGCGCTACATCGACCGTTACTTCGAGGACATGCGCGCCCTCAACATCCTGCCCGCCCACGAGTACCCCCGCGCCACTCAGGAGATCCCGGAGATGATCCGCATGATCGAGGGGCTTATCGAAAAGGGCTACGCTTACGTGGCCCCGGCGCGGGCGGGTCTGCCTGTCCGGCAGGCAGGCAGCGGCCACGGCGATGTCTACTATCGGGTGGAGAGGAAGTGCGACTACGGCAAGCTCTCCCGGCGCAACCTGGAAGACATGGTGGCCGGCGCCCGGGTCGAGCCCGGCGAGGGCAAGGAGAACCCGATGGACTTCGCCCTCTGGAAGAGCGCCAAGGCCGGCGAGCCGGCATGGGATAGCCCCTGGGGACCGGGGCGGCCCGGCTGGCACATCGAGTGCTCCGCCATGTCCCTCAAGTACCTGGGGGACCAGATCGACATACACGGCGGCGGCGAGGACCTCATCTTCCCCCACCACGAAAACGAGATCGCCCAGACAGAGGCCTTCACCGGCAAAGAGCCCTTCGTGCGCTACTGGCTGCACAACGCCTGGGTGCGGATGGGCGAAGAGAAGATGAGCAAGTCGCTGGGGAACTTCGTCCCCGTGCGGGAGGCCGTCCGGCGCTGGGGCGCCGACGCCGTCCGCCTCTTCGTCCTCACCTCCCACTATCGCAGCCCCCTTACCTACAGCGAGGAGGCCCTGGACGCCGCCAAGCGGGGCGTAGAGCGCCTGCGCACCAGCTTGAGCAGCGCTTCAGGGTCGGCCCCGGACGCCAGCGCGAGCGGCCCCCCTCAGGTCGCCGCGCCATCGGCGGCCCCGGATGCCTCGCCCTTCCGGGAGCGCTTCATCGAGTCCATGGACCGCGACCTCAACACTCCCCAGGCCGTGGCCGCTCTCTTTGACCTGGCCCGCGAGATCAACCGCGCCCGCGATGAGGGCCAGGCAGTGGAGGAAGCCCAGGCCGCCCTCCGCGGGCTGGCAGACATCCTCGGCCTCACCCTGGCCGAGGAAGAAGAGTCGCTGGCTGCCGCCCCCTTCATTCAGCTCCTCATCGAGCTGCGCGACGAACTCCGCCAGGCGAAGCGCTATGACCTGGCCGACCGCATCCGCAGCCGGCTCGCTGAGCTGGGTATCGCCCTGGAGGACACGGCTCAGGGCACCGTGTGGAAGCGGCGGGAGTAGCGCTGGATCGGGGACGCCCTTGATCGGCGTAAAGCCCATTGACCGGCTTATGCTAGGGGATCTGTGGTGGGCCTGGCGGCCACCAGGCCTGCCCGCACGTGCCGTTTGGGAAAGGCCCGAAATTTTCCCCCGCCACTCGTCATAAAAGGCTTGATCGCCTTGCCGAGCGCCTGCTATTGTTCGTGCCGTCCAGCCGTCGATAAAACCTCCATTCGCTGACCGCAGGGGCGGCGCTCCGGCCGGGCTCGGAACACGCTCCGCTGCGGCGCGGTACCCTCCTGGGGGCAATACGGCGACTTCCCGGACATACCCAAGGCAACCTCACTCGATCCTGGCATTCGGCATTGAGTCACGACAGGGCTGTCGCTGGCTAGGGGGATTGTGCGCGTCTGAAGCCGGCGCACTCCAGGCCAGAGAGGGCAGGGACAGAAGAGGGACCCCCTTTGGAAGACGCTTCAGCCAGCCGCCTGTGGGAGACGGCCCTCGGGCGACTCCAGCTTCAAGTAACGCGCCCCAACTACGACACCTGGCTGAAGGATACCGTCGGCCTCCGCTTCGAGGAGAGCCGCTTCGTCGTCGGCGCCCCCAGTGACTTCGCCACAGAGTGGCTCAACACCCGCCTGCGGCCCCTTATCAGCAACGTCCTGACCGCCCTAACGGGTCAGGCCCTTGACGTTGGCTTCGAGGTGCTGGGGGCGCCGGGGCTCTCCCAGGAAGCCGCCCTCACCGTCAACCGCGGGTCAGCCACTGCTAGCAAGCCTAGCTGGCCTCGACCCCGTCTCAACCCGGCCTTCACCTTCGACTCCTTCGTTGTGGGGAGCTGCAACCGCCTGGCCCATGCTGCCGCCATGGCTGTCGCCAGCGCCCCCGGCCACGCCTATAACCCACTTCTCATCTGCGGTGGCACTGGCCTCGGTAAGACCCATCTTCTGCACGCCATAGCCCAGGAGGCAGTTCGGTCTGACTTACCCGTGGTCTGCGCCTCCGCAGAGCAGTTCACGACCGAATTCGTGACTGCGGTCCGCGACCACCACACAGACCAGTTCCGCTACCGCTATCGCAGCCCAGACATTCTTCTCATCGACGACGTGCAGTTCCTCCAGGGCAAGGACCAGACCCAGATCGAGTTCTACCACGCCTTCGATGAGCTTCACGGCTCGGGCCGGCAGATCGCCCTGACCTGCGATCGCCCCCCTCAGGACCTGCCGTCCCTTGACCAGAGGCTCCGCTCCCGGCTCCTGTGCGGTCTCATCGCCGACATCAAACCCCCCAACTTGCACACTCGCATGGCCATTCTCTACGCAAAGGCCGATGCCCAGGGCCTGAGCATGGGTACTGATGTCTTGGAGTTCCTCGCCAGCCGCCTCCCCGACAACGTCCGCGAGCTGGAGGGAGCCCTCACCCGCCTCGCCGCCTACGCCCGCCTGACGCATCGCCCGCTCACGGTTGAGTTAGCCGCTGCCGCCCTCGAGGACGTCACCTCAGACCTGCCGCCTCCTCTGCCTACATCCGAGGCCATCCTCGCCGCCGTCTCCCGCCACTTCAACCTCAGCCGCCAGCTCATTACGGGCCGCGACCGCGACCGCCAACTCACGTATGCTCGTCAAATCGCTATGTACCTTCTCAGAGAAGAGGCCCGCCGCCCCCTCACAGAGATTGGCCGCCTCCTCGGCGGCCGCGATCATGCTACCGTCCTCCACGGCTGCACCAAGATCAGCAAGGAGTTCAACCTCCTCCCAGAGACGCGGCAGCACGTGGAGTGCCTGCGCCGCACGCTGCGCCACCAGACCGCCGCCTAACCTGTGGATAGCCTGTTGAAAAGACCCTCCGCCTTCCCCTTCTCTCCGCCCTCCTTACGTCTACACCTGTTGACATCCCACTCGAACGATGCTCCAGCCCCAGCCTCTTCACACCCAGTCCACACGTCGCGCCCCATATACCCTATAGCGCTTGTCCACCACTTCAACACTCTTAATAAAACAATCCTCTACAACCATCACACTACCAACGCCTATATAATCCATTCAGGCTGTTCCACATTGTGAGGTGACTCTGTTGCTGGACAGAGTAGAGATAGAAGTGCAAGCGGGTGATGGGGGAAACGGTGTGGTGAGTTTCCGGCGGGAGAAGTACGTGCCCCGGGGTGGACCGGATGGTGGTGATGGGGGCCGCGGTGGAAGCGTGATATTGGTGGCTAACACTGCCCTGACGACATTGGCTGGCTTCCGGCGGCGCCGACGCTATCTGGCGGAGCGTGGTCGGCGTGGCGAAGGCGGAAAGCGGCACGGCCGCAGTGGGGAAGATCTGGTGGTGTTGGTGCCAGTGGGCACGATAGTGAGGCGAGCCCGGCCTGATGGGTCAGATGAGGTGATAGCTGACCTGATAGTAGCAGGGCAGCGAGTCGTGGTGGTTTGGGGTGGCTGGGGGGGTCGGGGTAACGCGCGCTTCGCCACGTCCACGCGGCAGGCACCCCGTATAGCGGAGCACGGGCAGAGGGGAGAGCAGGCCCACCTGGTCCTGGACCTGAAGCTGCTCTCTGATGTGGGCATTGTTGGGCTGCCGAACGCTGGGAAGTCTACGCTGCTGCGTGCTGTGTCGGCGGCGCGGCCCAAGGTGGCCGACTACCCGTTCACGACCCTGGAGCCGGTGCTGGGTGTGGTGGAGGTGGGGTACGAGTCGTTTGTCCTTGCTGACCTGCCGGGCATCATAGAGGGGGCGCATGAGGGTGCGGGCCTGGGTCACCAGTTCTTGCGGCACGTGGAGCGGACGCGGGTCCTGGTACATCTTCTCGATGGGTCGCGGCCGGACCCTGTGGCGGACCTGGAGACGCTGAATCGCGAGCTGGCCTGGTACAGCGAGGCTCTGGAGCACAAGCGGCAGCAGGTGGTGGTAAACAAGCTCGACATGCCAGAGGTGCGCGCCCGCTTGGCAGAACTGGACGCAAGCCTGAGGACCCTGGGGCATGATTCTCTCTTCATCTCGGCTGCAACAGAAGAGGGAGTGCCGGATCTGCTGCGACGGCTGCTTGAACTCCTGTCGGCGATGGAGGTGCCGGAGCTGCTCGAGGCAGAGGTGCCTGTGCTGCGGCCTCGCGGCAGGCAGCCGCGCTTTACGGTGTCCAAGGGCGCCGGCCTCTTCATGGTGGAGGGGGAGGGCCCAGTGTCCCTGGTGGAGATGATGGGCCTGGAGAGCGAGGAGGCCCGACTGGAGGTGCGACGCCGCCTGACCCGCATGGGGGTGGTATCTGCCCTGCGGCGGGCTGGGATTCGTCCGGGCGACCGTGTGCGGTTCGGCTCTGTGGAGATGGAGTGGCAGGAGTGAGGCTAGGCGTCCTCGGCGGCACCTTTGACCCGCCTCATGTGGGCCACCTCATCCTGGCTGAGGAGGCGCGCACGCGCCTCCAGCTCGAGAAGGTGCTCTTCGTGCCCGCCGGCGACCCCTGGCGGAAGGCCGGCCAGGAGATCACACCGGCAGAGCACCGGCTGGCCATGGTACGGCTGATGCTGGCGTCAGACCCCTACTTTGAGGTCTCGACGCTGGAGGTGGAGCGGCAGGGACCCTCCTACACGGTGGACACCCTGGAGGCCCTTCACCAGCAATACGGGCCGGGGCTGGAGCTCTACTTCATCCTGGGCGAGGACGCCCTCCACGACCTGCCGAACTGGAAGGAGCCGGCGCGCATCATATCGCTCGCCTGGCTGGCGGTGGCGCCCCGGCCGGCCGAGTGGGGAACGGCCACGGCCAACCTAGAGGCGGCCGTGCCCGGCCTCTCAGAGCGCATCGTCCCTCTGCCCATGCCTACTATCGACGTCAGTTCGACGGCCCTCCGCGAGCGGGCCATGGCCGGCCTCAGCCTGCGCTACCTGGTCCCCCTGGATGTCGAGGAGTATATCCGCCGCCACCGGCTCTACGCGAGGAACCAGGAACTAGGAACCGGGAACTAGGAACTGGGGGGGCCTTGTTCCTTGCTGCTTGTTCCCTGTTCCTTGTCAGGCCAGCCCCATCCAGCGTTCGTCGAAGCGGGAGAGGCCTTCCTCGCGGGCGATGCGCACCGCCTCCACCAACTCGCTGTGGGTGATGGGGCGGCTGAGCTGCGGGTGCTGCCAGGCGCGGTTGTCGGGGCGGTACTGGCCCATGACGTTGACGTAGGTGTTGGGCGAGACCTCGCGGGCCAGGAAGCGGGCCACCTCGCGAGTGCCGGCCAGGCCCTCGGGGAGTACCAGGTGGCGCACGAGGACGCCCCTCACGGCCAGACCCTCGGCCGAGATGACCAGGTCCCCCACCTGGCGGTGCATCTCCTTGATGGCTGCGCGGGCTACCTGCCAGTAGTCCCTCACTAGCGATAGCTTCCCTGCCACGCGGTCGTCGGAGTACTTGGCGTCGGGCATGTAGATGTCGACGATGCCGTCCAGGAGGCGCAGGCTCTCCGGGGAGTCGTAGGCACCGGTGTTGTAGACAAAGGGCAGCCGCAGCCCGTTCTGGCAGGCGAGGTGGGCGGCCTTGATGATCTGGGGCACGTAGATGGAGGGGGAGACCAGGTTGATGTTGTGGCAGCCCTGGCCCTGGAGGGCCAGCATCATCACCGCCAGCTCCTCCTCGCTGACGGCGCGGCCCTGGCGGGCCTGGGAGATCTCCCAGTTCTGGCAGAAGAGGCAGGACAGGTTACAGGAGGAGAAGAAGATGGTGCCCGAACCGCGCCGGCCGCGGAGGGGGTTCTCCTCCCCGTGGTGGGCATGGAACGAGAAGACCACCGCACGGTCCTTGACCCGGCAGAAGCCCACCCTGGGCGAGTCGCGGTCCGTGCGGTCGACCTTGCAGTAGCGGGGGCAGACGCGGCAGGCCCGCCTGCCTGCCTGCCGGACAGGCTGGCCGGACGGGCAGCGGTTGCGCAGTAGCTCCCAGGCCGCTTCGATGCGCTCCTGCCAGTCGGCCTGCGAGAGGGAAAGGTAAGCCGGTGTCATGGCTCTGATGAGGCCTAGCTCGAAGGCAGCTCTAGAAGCTGGAGTCCTTCCATGGGGAAGTCGCGGACATTGGCTGTCACCAACGTGGCGTCGTTGGCGATGGCGACGGCGGCGATCATGGCATCCGGCAGGTGGATGGCCACGCCCCGGCGGGCGGCATTGAAGCGGATTGTCCCAGCCAGCTCCGCGACCTGTGGCGGAATCTCCAGGTAGTGGAGACTGTCGATCAGCTCCCGTGCCAGCGGCCGTTGCCGTTCGGGCAGTCCGGCGAAGAGCTCGGCGACGTTGATGCCACAGAGGGCCAGCGTGTGCCCCGCATCCACCAGGTGTTCAAGGAGGAGGCTGGCCCCTTGTCGACCACGGAAGTAGTCAACGAGGACCGTCGTGTCCAGGAGGTACGTCGTCATGGCCCCAGATTCGCCGTAGTCGCTCCTCGCCCGACGCGCGGATCTCTCTCAGCCACTCGCGAGTCTTCTCCGGCGTCTCCCATTCTGGTGGGTAATCGTCTTTCAGCATACCGGCGGTAGTGGCCAGCGCCTTTCTTAGCCGCTCCCGCTTTATGCACTCCTCGACGGCGTCCTCGATAAAGGCGCTGCGCTTGCGTTTACCCACCAGCTCATCGATGGAGCGCACCAGCTCCGTCGGCAGCACCACGTGGGTCCGGACTGTCCCGTCTCTGGTCATTGCCATTGTTCCCCGCCGTTACGGTAACACAGCTTGTGGGACTTGTAAAGCCCACAAACTAGAGACTTGCGCGAAGGCATGGGGCAGGCCTCAGGCGGCTCAAACTCGACGTAGAGGGTGGGCACGGGGACGGAGGAACTCGGAACTAGGAACTCGGAACTAGGGGGAGCGAGGGGCCCAGTTCCCAATTCGCCGTTCCCAGTTCCATGATCACACGTCCAGGTTTCTCACCTGGGCGGCGTGGGACTGGATGAACTTCTTGCGGGGCTCCACTTCCTCGCCCATGAGCTCGGAGAAGACGCGATCCGCCTCCATGGCGCTCTCGATGTCGACGCGGAGGAGGGTGCGCCGCTCGGGGTCCATGGTCGTCTCCCAGAGCTGCTCCGGGTTCATCTCCCCCAGGCCCTTGTAGCGCTGGATGCTGACGTTGCGGCCGTCCTTGTGGCGGGTCAGGAAGTCGTCCTTCTCCTTCTCGGTGTAGGCCCAGAGGTGGTTCTTGCCGGCCGAGACGCGGTACAGGGGCGGCTGGGCGATGTAGAGGTGGCCCTGCGTGATGAGATCCGGCATGTGGCGGAAGAAGAAGGTGAGGAGGAGGGTGCGGATGTGGGCGCCGTCCACGTCGGCGTCGGTCATGATGATGACCCGGTGGTAGCGCAGCTTCGAGAGGTCGAAGTCCTCGTCGATGCCGGCCCCCAGGCCCCTGATGAGGGCGGCGATCTCAGTGTGGGCGAAGATCTTGTCCTTGCGGGCCTTCTCCACGTTCAGGATCTTGCCTCTCAGGGGGAGGATGGCCTGGAAGCGGCGGTCGCGCCCCTGCTTGGCGGAGCCGCCGGCGGAGTCGCCCTCCACCAGGTAGAGCTCGGAGTGGGACGGGTCGCGGTCGGAGCAGTCGGCTAGCTTGCCGGGGAGCATGGAGCCGTCGAGGGCGCCCCGGCGGATCACCAGGTCGCGGGCGCGGCGGGCGGCTTCGCGGGCGCGAGCGGCCGTGAGGCACTTCTCGATGATGCCGCGGCCCTCCTGGGGGTGCTCCTCCAGGTAGATGGCCAGCTCCTCGGCCACGGCGCTCTCCACCTGGGCCTTCACCTCCTGGTTGCCCAGGCGGGTCTTGGTCTGCCCCTCGAACTGGGGCTCGGGGAGCTTGACGCTGACCACGGCCACCAGCCCCTCGCGCGCATCCTCGCCCGAGAGGTTGGCGTCGTCCTCCTTGAGGATCTTCTGCTTGCGGGCGTAGTCGTTGAGGACGCGGGTGAGGGCGCTGCGGAAGCCTGTCAGGTGGGTACCGCCGTCGATGGTGTTGATGCAGTTGGCGAAGCTGAAGGTGGCCTCCGAGAAGCCGTCGTTGTACTGGATGGCGACTTCGACGGCGGTGCCGTTGAGGGTGCGTTCGATGCTGATGGGCCGGGGGTGGAGGACTTCGCGGCCCTTGTTCAGGTGGCGGACGAAGCTGACGATGCCGCCTTCGAAGTAGAAGTTAATCTCGCGGCCTTCTGCCGGACGGCCGGAGTCGCGCTCGTCGCGGAAGTGAATCCAGAGGCCCTTGGTGAGGTAAGCGGTCTCCCGGAAGCGCTGCGCGAGGGTATTGAAGTCATAGTCCAGGGCCTCGAACACCTGGCTATCAGGCAGGAAGGAGGTGGTGGTGCCGGTGCTCTCGCCCGGCTGCATCTGCCTGACGACGCGCAGGTCGCTGGTGGGGACACCCCGCGAATACTCCTGCCGGTAGACGCGGCCATCCCGTCGCACCTCCACCCACATCTCCGAGGCGAGGGCGTTGACGACGGAGCCGCCGACCCCGTGGAGGCCTCCGGAGACCTTGTATACCTGCCCGCCGAACTTGCCGCCGGCGTGCAGGTAGGTCATCACGGTCTCCAGGGCCGACTTGCCAGTGCGGGCGTGCTTGTCGACAGGGATGCCGCGGCCGTTGTCGCGCACCAGGACGCGGCCGTCCTCGTCGATGACCACCTCCACCCGGTCGCAGTAGCCGGCCATGGCCTCGTCGGTGCTGTTGTCGACGATCTCATAGACCAGGTGGTGGAGACCCCGCTGGTCGGTACTGCCGATGTACATGCTGGGGCGGCGTCGCACCGCCTCCAGCCCCTCCAGGACCTGGATGTCACTGGCCGTGTAGGCAGACGCCCGCTGGGCCGCCGCCTCGCCAGTCCGGGCGACCGCCTTCTTGCTGCCCTGGGCCGACTTGGTCAGCTTCGCCGAGCTTGGTGGAGCCGTCCTTGCCATCTATTCCTCAGGATGGGTCTGCGTCCGCTGGGTAACGGGCAGACCCTACGCGGCTACGGCCCCTGAGAAGGGAGTAGGGGGAGATGAGCTGCCTTGGTAAAGGCCGGACCGCTTGTCCCTCTCGCAGAAACACGGGCATGCGCCGGTCGCTGCATCCATGTGCATTCTAGCACATTCGAACCGGCTGGGGAATCAGGGATGGCGCCCAGGACTTGTGGCGCTTGCGCTTCGGCCCTGGGCTATCTCTCTGGCTGCTGTGAAGGCCAGGGCTCTCTCATGCTTGGCAAAGAGTGCTTTCTCGCTTGCGCAGCCTACCCCAAGGCAGGCGCTCTAGCGGGCCGGGCGCCGCGGTCCATACGGCGGCCGCGGCGGCGGCGGCGGCCCAGAAGGCCGGTCCGAGCTGCGGTCGAAGCTGCGGTCAGGCCGGCGGCGACGGGGGCCGCCCTCGAAGCCACCGGGCCGGCCGTTGCCCCGCCGACGTGCGCCCGGAGGCGGGCCTTCCCGGTAGCCACCGCCTCCTCGGCGTTGCGGTGCTCCTCCGCCCCCCGAGGGGACACCGGCACCCACGGGCTTGGGAGGGCCGGAACTGCCTTCCAGCACCGCCCGCCGGGAGAGGTTGATGCGGCCCATGGCGTCGATCTCGGTCACCATCACCATGATCTCGTCGCCCACCTGCACCACGTCCTCCACGCTGGGCACCCGGTAGTCGGCTAGCTCGGAGATATGCACCAGGCCTTCCTTGCCGGGCATGATCTCCACGAAGGCGCCAAAGTTGAGGAGGCGGGTTACCTTGCCGGTGTAGATGGTGCCCACCTCTACGTCCTTGGTCAGCCCCTTAATGATCTCGATGGCGCGGTTGGCCATCTCCTCACTGGTGGAGCCGACGTTGACGGTCCCGTCGTCCTCCACGTCGATGGTGCACTTGGTCTCCTCAATGATGGAGCGGATGACGCGACCGCCCGGGCCGATGACAGTCCCGATCTTCTCGGCGGGTATCTGGATGCGATACATGCGGGGCGCGTAGGGGGAGAGTTCGCCCCGGCTCTCTGAGATGGTCTCCCGCATCTTCTCCAGCACGTAGAGCCGTGCCTCCCGTGCCTGGGCCAGGGCTTCCTTCATGATCTCCAGGCTGATGCCCTTGACCTTGATGTCCATCTGGAGGGCCGTGATTCCCTCGGCGGTGCCCGCCACCTTGAAGTCCATGTCGCCCAGGGCGTCCTCGATGCCGGCGATGTCGGTGAGGACCTTGTAGTTGCCGTCCTCGCCCATGACCAGCCCCATGGCGATGCCGGCCACAGGTGCCTTGATGGGTACGCCGGCGTCCATCAGGGAAAGGGTGCTGCCGCAGACGCTGGCCATGGAGGTGCTGCCGTTGCTGGAGAGCACCTCTGAGACCAGGCGGATGGTGTAGGGGAACTCCTCCTCGCTGGGGATAACGGGCTCGATGGCGCGCTCGGCCAGGGCGCCGTGCCCCAAGTCGCGCCGGCTCGGCGAGCCTATCCGCCGCACTTCCCCTACCGAGAAGGGAGGGAAGTTGTAGTGGTGCAGGAAGCGTTTGCTCTCTTCGGGCGACAGGGTGTCGAGGCGCTGCTCCTCCCGTGTCGAGCCCAGGGTGGCGATGGCGAGGACTTGCGTCTGGCCGCGGGTGAAAAGGCCGGAACCGTGGGTGCGGGGCAGGATGCCCACCTCGCAGGTAATGGCGCGGATCTCCGTCGGGCTGCGCCCATCGGCGCGGATGTCCTCCTTGAGGATGCGGGTCCTAATCTCGCGCTTGATCTCCTGGTCGAAGGCGGCCAGGAGCAGTTCCGGCTGGTAGGCCTCGCCCAGGCGCTCCAGAAGCTCCTCCCGGCGCTCGGCGATGGCGTTCTCCCGCTCGCTCTTCTCGAGGGTAGCGATGATCTCACTTATCCTGTCCTTGGCGAAGCGGGCCACCGCTTGCCGCAGCTCGGCCCCGGGCTCGTCCGGTGTGAAGGGCTTCTTGGGCTTCCCGTGCTCGGTGATGATCTCCTGCTCGAGGGCGATGATCTCCTGGTTGGCCTCGTGAGCGAAGCCGATGGCTCCCAGGACCACCTCCTCCGACACTCCCTGGGCGCCGGCCTCCACCATCATGACGGCGTCGCGGGTACTCGCCACCACCAGGTCTAGCTGGCTGTTCTGGAGTTGGGTGAAGGTGGGATTGATGATGTACTGGCCGTCGATGTAACCCACGCGTACCGAGCTCACCGGCTCGCTGAAGGGGATCTCAGACATACAGAGGGCGGTAGAGGCGCCCACGGCGGCCAGTATGTCGGGATCGTTTTCCCGGTCGGCGGAAAGGACGGTGATGACCACCTGCACGTCATTCCGGTAGCCCTTGGGGAAGAGGGGTCTCAGTGGGCGGTCGGTGAGGCGGTCGGCCAGGACAGCCTCCGTGCTGGGGCGGCCCTCCCGGCGGAAGAAGCTGCCCGGGATCTTGCCGGCGGCGTAGAGCCTCTCCTCGTAGTCTATGGTGAGGGGAAGGAAGTCGATCCCTTCCCGCGGTTCGGCGCTCGCGCAGGCGGTGACGAGAACAACGGTGTCACCGAATCTGACGGTGACGGCGCCGTCGGCCTGGAGCGCGAGCTTCCCCACTTCTATGGAGAGGGTGCGGTCGCCGATGGTGCGTTGGTGAACTTGGGACATGGGTCTGGAACCTCCGGGTCCATTCTTAGCTTGCAGGTATAGTCCTCAGTCAGGCGCTGGTTTCCCACCAATGCCGCCTGCGGTTGGAGGCCTTGAAAGGCCGCGAATATCGGTGTTAGAGCAGGGCGCGGGCCTACGCTAATCAGTCCGCTGGCCCCGGTCGGGGTAGGGCGCCCGTCACTGTGAGGACCGGTCGCTTCTCAGGGCTGCTGTCTGCCTGAGGGGTCTCACGCTTTCGGGGTTCGTCTTCTACCCTTCTTCTCGTCGGTGCGCGAGGGCCTCTGCGCCTTCGCTACTTGCGGAGGCCCAGTTTGGAGACAATGGAGCGATAACGCTCGATGTCCTGGTTATTCAGGTAGGTTAGCTGCCTTCGCCTTTGTCCGACCATCTTGAGGAGTCCCCGCTGAGAGTGGTAGTCATGGCGGTGGACCTTGAGGTGTTCGGTGAGCCGGTTGATCTGCTCTGTAAGGAGGGCCACCTGTACTTCCGCAGAACCCGTATCAGTTTGGTGACGGCGGTGAGCCGCTATGAGGTTGTCTTTCTTCTCTTTGGCCAACATTCGGCAGGCGGCGATGAGCCCTCCACATCTTTTCGACGGCATCATAGCACAGGAGACCTGGGAGTCGCAATACGCCGTACTCTTGGGGTACGTGACCTTCTGTGTGTAGGAGTGGGCTATTCCTGTTCTCCAGAAGCTAGGGTAAGTAGTCCAGCGGGTCGCGCCGGATGTCGTTATCGATGACCTCGAAGTGGAGGTGGTTGCCTGTGCAGTACCCCGTGCAGCCTGCATAGCCGATGACGTCGCCCTGCGCCACCTGCTGGCCCTGCACGACGGTGATGCTGCTCAGGTGGGCGTAGAGGGTTTCGATGCCACCCGGGCTGACGATGACGACGTAGAGCCCGTAGGAACAGCACGGGTCACCGCCGGCGAAGGTGACGACGCCGGAGGTGGAGGCGAGCACGGGCGCGCTCGGGTTGTTGTAGAGGTCTATGTCGATGCCCAGGGGATGAGACGCGCCCATGTAGCTGGAGATGGGACCGCTCGTGGGCCAGATAAGGCCCGCGGAGGGGGTGAAGGGCACCGCCGGAGCTGCCGCCGGCGCGGCAGCCGCGTCGCCGCCGGCAGGCTGCGCTGGCTCCGCCGCCGCTGCCGCCGGCTCGGGCTCCGGTGGTGGCGGTATCGTCCCGCCCGGCACGAACACTAGCTGCTTCTCCTGGATATCGTCTGGCTGCTCGATGCCGTTGGAGGTGAAGGTGGTGATGGCACTCAGGTCGACCGCGTAGCGGGCCGCGACGTTGCTGAGAGTCTCATCCAGCCTCACCTCGTGGATGATGCCGTCCGTGGCCGGGACCCGCAGAAGCTGTCCCACAGCCAGAAAGTCCTTGTCGTTTATCTCGACGTTGTTCCAGGCAATGGACTCCGGCTGGAGGCCAAACCGGGCGGCAATGGTGCTCACGGTGTCGCCGGGTTGCACCTCGTAAACGGTGAAGATCGGCGGTGGCTCCAGGATTGCCGCTGGGGGAGTCGCTCCCGGCTCGGGGGTGACGGCGGCGGCGTAGACGCGGGTCACCGGCTCCTCCGGCTCATAGCTGACGGCCATCTCCTCCAACCGGTTCACTTCCAGGGAGAACCCCGCGTCCTCTGTCAGCACCTGCGACATCTGGAGCGGGTTGAAGCCCTTGGGGACGGCGGCAGCCACGCCCGGCAGTGAGAGACCGGCCATGGGATTGGCACCAGAATGGGAGGAGGAGAACAAATGACCGGGGGAAAGCGCCGTATAAATCGCAGAACCCACGACGAGCAAGAGGATAAGCCCGTGGATGAACGGTCTGCGCTTTCCCTGGACGTGGGGTAGGACCGGAGGCGAAGCCTTCACCAGCCCTTTCGAGAGCGTCCCCCGCAGCCCTGCAGAAGGACGCTGGCCGAGCGTGCCTCTAATGCTCTAAGCCTCCTACTCTAGGCGAGACCCCTGTCTCACCGTCCAGCCGGTGTGCACTCGTACCCCGCCTGCCGAGCACACCGCAAGCATTTTACACCATGTTGTCAAGTGCGTCGAACCGGGAATCTGCCGATATTTGTCAAAAAAGGTGTGCTGACATCGACCGATCGGGGTACTCCTCACGTAACAATTCTCGGCAGGGGGCGGTGAAGAGCGCAGCGGAAAGCCGAGAAATGGGGACTGGGCCTTAGGAACGGTGCTCGGGCTGCCCAGGGGCGGCGGCTCACACTTCCTGCTTGAGGGTGGTGAGAAACTCCTCGTTGGTCTGGGTGCGGGCGATGCGCTCCAGGAGACGCTCGGTGGGCTCGGTGGGGTTGGGCGAATTGGAGCTGATGGCGGACATCATGCGGCGCACCAGCCACACCTGCTTCAGCAAGGGGTCGGGCAGCAACAGCTCCTCACGGCGGGTGCTGCTGCGGTGGACATCGATAGATGGGAAGATGCGCCTCTCGGCCAGCCGCCTGTCCAGGTGGACCTCCATGTTGCCCGTGCCCTTGAACTCCTCGTAGATGACCTCGTCCATGCGGCTGCCGGTGTCGATGAGGCAGGCGGCGATGATGGTCAGACTGCCCCCCTCCTCGGTGTTGCGGGCCGCTCCGAAGAAGCGCTTGGCCGGGTAGAGGGCGACGGGGTCGATACCGCCGGTCAGGGTGCGACCGCTGGGAGGCATGGCCAGGTTGTAGGCACGGGTAAGGCGGGTGATGCTGTCCAGCAGGATCACCACGTCCTTAGCGGATTCCACCAGCCGCTTGGCCCGCTCCAGGGCCATCTCCGCCACCCGGGTGTGCTCCTCCACCGGCTCATCGAAGGTGGAGGCAATGACCTCCCCCTCCACAGAGCGGATCATGTCCGTGACCTCCTCCGGGCGCTCGCCGATGAGAGCCACCATGAGGTGGATGTCGTCATAATTGTGGGCTATGCCGTTGGCGATGGCCTTGAGGAGGAAGGTCTTGCCCGCCTTGGGGGGCGAAACGATAAGGCCGCGCTGCCCCCGGCCGATGGGCGAGAGGAGGTTCATGACCCGCGTGGAGAGGTTCTGGGGATCGAACTCGAGGTCTATGAGCCGGTTGGGGAAGATGGCCGTGAGGCTCTCAAAGTAGGGGCGCTGCCTGGCTACCTCCGGGTCCAGTCCGTTGACCGCCTCCACGCGCAAGAGGCCGTAGTACTTCTCGCTGTCCTTGGGCGGTCGCACCTGGCCCGTGACGTAATCGCCGGTGCGCAGGGCGAAGCGACGTATCTGAGACTGGGAGACGTAGACGTCGTTCATCCCAGGAAGCAGGCTCTCGCCCCGCAGGAAGCCATACCCATCGTCCACCATCTCCAGGACGCCGCCCGCGAAGAGGTTCCCCTCTTTCTCAGCCTGAGCCTGGAGAAGCCGATAGATGAGGTCCTGCTTCCTCAGGCTGCTGAAGCCTGAGACGCCCAGCTCTTTCGCGAGCTCCATCAAGTCTTCGCGTGTCTTGGTTTCTAGTTCAGCGATGTTCACTTGGGCCGTCACCCATAGCCTGGAGTGCTGGGTTGGGTACACACAGACAGTTCGGGGGAAGTCACACGGCGCCGGGAGATGTGACCTGCCTCAAGGCAAGACTGCGCCGTCCTTGGCGGCTGGCATCATATACTAGCGCAGGTGCCAAATGCAAGCCCTTTGAGACCTCCACCGAGAGAAAAAATCACACCTGCATGTAGCGACGGGCATCGGCGAGGAAGCGCTCGATGCCTACGTCGGTCAGCGGGTGCTTGATCATGGCCTTGAGCACGGCGTAGGGCATGGTGGCGATGTGGGCGCCGGCGCGGGCCGCCGCCACCACGTGCCGTGGATGCCGGAGGCTGGCCGCCAGCATCTGGGCCGGCAGGTGGTAGCGGTCGAAGATCTCCACCGCCTCCCGCACCACTTCCATCCCGTCGTGGCCGGCGTCGTCCAGGCGGCCCACGAAGACGCTCACATAGGTGGCCCCGGCCAGGGCCGCCAGGAGCGCCTGGTTGGTGGAGAAGACTAGGGTCATGTTTATGCGCACGCCCTCCTTGGAGAGGAGGGAGGTCGCCTCCAGACCGGCGGCATCGCACGGTATCTTCACCACCACGTGTTCATGCCAGGCGGCGACGGCGCGGGCCTCCTCCAGGAGGCCGGGCACGTCCCGAGAGATGCACTCCGCCGAAACGGGCCCCTTCACCACCTCGCAGATCTCCACCACCCGGTCGCGATAGGCGACACCGCTCTCCTTGGCCATCAGGGTAGGGTTGGTGGTCACACCGGAGAGGATGCCCAGGCGGGCCACCTCCCGAATCTCGTCGATGTTGGCAGTGTCCAGGAAGATACGCATCCAGCCGCTTTCTAGCAAGATTATCGGCAAACCACGGGCGACTGCTGAGGGATCGGCCTGAGGCCCGGCTTGAAGGCCCCAGCGCCACTAGAAATTGTACCTGTTCCCGTCGGGCGACGAAAGTCTCCGCCGCCCCTATATCTCTGGGGTCAGGCCAGCAGGCTTCCCTCTTCGGCAAAGCCGCCCGCCGGGGTGGTGACGACGCCCGCCGTCGGCTCCGCAGTGCCGCCGGGCCGCGTCGCGATGGCTGCCGCCAGGAAGTCCCGGAACAGCGGGTGAGGCCGGTCGGGACGGGAGCGGAACTCCGGGTGGAACTGGGTCCCCACCATGAAGGGGTGCCCCTGTATCTCGCAGATCTCAACCAGCTCGCCGTCGGGCGAGAGGCCGCTAGGCACGAGCCCTACCCGGGCCAGGTCCTCCCGAAAGCGGTTGTTGAACTCGTAGCGGTGGCGGTGCCGCTCGAAGACCACCTCCTCGCCGTAGGCGGCGTAGGCGCGGGTCCCGGGCACCAGGCGACAGGGATAGCTTCCCAAGCGCATCGTGCCGCCCTTGTCTCGCACCCCCTGCTGCTCCGTCAAGAGGCTGATAACCGGGTACGGGGTCTCTGGGTCGAACTCGGTAGAGTTCGGGGCGTTGCTCTTGAAGGCGGCGCGGGCAGCCTCGACCACCATCACCTGGAGGCCCAGGCAGAGGCCCAGGTAGGGGACGCGCCGCGTGCGGGCGAAGCGGGCCGCCTCGATCTTGCCCTCGATGCCGCGTTCGCCGAAGCCCCCCGGCACCACGATGCCCTGTACCCCCGAAAGGAGGCTCTCGGTACCCTGTCTCTCCAGGGCCTCCGAGTGTACCCACTCCAGATCCACAGCCACGTCGTGGTGGATGCCGGCGTGAATGAGGGACTCCTTCACCGACATGTAGGCGTCGTGAAGCTCCACGTACTTGCCCACCATGGCCACCGTCACGCGGCCCGAGGGGTTCATGAGCCTGTCCACCAGCCGACGCCACTCGGAGAGGTCCCGCGAGCCGGCGGGGAGGTTCAGACGCTCGATAACGTAGTCGCCCAGGCCCATCTCCTCCAGGACCAGCGGCACCTGGTAGATGCTGGGCATGGTACGCAGGGGCATCACAGCCCGCGGTGGCACGTCGCAGAAGAGAGAGATCTTGTCGCGGATGTCCTGGGAGACTGGGTGATCGCTGCGGCAGACGATGACGTCAGGCTGGATGCCCATGCTGCGCAGCTCGCGCACGCTGTGCTGGGTGGGCTTGGTCTTCAGCTCGCCGGTGGAGATGTAGGGGAGGAGGGTGACGTGGATGTTCAGAGTGTCGTCGCGACCCTCCTCGTTGCGCATCTGACGGATGGCCTCCAGGAAGGGCTGGCCCTCGATGTCACCGACGGTGCCCCCCACCTCGACGATGACCACGTCGGCCCCCGTCTCCCGCCCGACGCCGCGGATGCAGCTCTTGATCTCGTTGGTGAGGTGAGGGACGGGCTGGATGGTGCCGCCCAGGAAGTCGCCCCGGCGCTCCTTGGCGATGACCGTCTGGTAGATCTGGCCGGTGGTGACGGAGCTGGCGCGGGTGAGGTCCAAATCGACGAAGCGCTCGTAGTGGCCCAGGTCCAGGTCCGTCTCCGCCCCGTCGCTGGTCACGAAGACCTCCCCGTGCTGGTAGGGGGACATGGTGCCGGGGTCGACGTTCAGGTAGGGGTCGAGCTTCTGGATGGCGACGGAGATATTGCGGCTCTTGAGGATGCGGCCAATAGCCGCTGTGGTTATGCCCTTGCCGACGGAGCTGACCACTCCGCCCGTCACGAATATGTACTTCGGCATTAGCCCCTGAATATAGACTCAGCGGCACCGCTGGGGGGTGCCGCCCACCAATATCTTACGTGCGCCCCGCGAGGCTGTCAACAGGTTTCCGCCCTTGTACGCCTACTCTAGCAGCTTCAGCGACAACAGCCGGTCGTACTGTGCCTCAACGGCGGACACGGGGAACTTGGGCTTGAGGGCTCGCGCTTGCTCGACCACAGCACGTCTTTGGCCCTCCGGCATCAACGAGTGGACGAAATGAACCGTGGCGGCTAGCTCCAAATCGGCCGCATTATACCCGTGGAAAGCCTCGACAACCCTGGGAATCTCTTCGGAGCCCAACGCGGCATCTGCCAAGGAAGCAGGGCGAAGCTCGCCCTGAACTACGTGATACCCATATCCATCAGGGTCAACCGAAATCTTCACAACGCCAGCAGCGGACAAAAGTGAAAGATCAGCATCCACCTGGCCGCAGTACGGGCCGTAGTGGTACATCACGAAGTCATAATCCAACGGGACCCCCCACCCTTGTTGGAGAAAGTAGAGCAGCTTCTGGAGTTTGATCTTTCCCGCGTCCTGCAGGATCTCAACGAGTCTCATGATGGTCCCCAACCGCGATAGCGGTGAAGTCATAGCCGACACCTCCCACAGCAGATGTGAGGTCTCCCCTGCGAACTACGAACCAAGGAACTCCTGGCAGAACCGGGCCATCTCTTGCCTTAACGACTCGTCGCGCCGCACATCACTGTACAGGCGCATTTGAACTACCTCTTTCAGTCCAGCGGCTGCAGCCGACTCACGGGCGAACAGAACCCACTGATCGGGCACGTTCTTGCGAACCCATATGTCCATTTCCCGATAGCGCTCAGGATGGTCTATTGCCGCATCCTGCCTAAATGCCCGGCCGGGAAACCGTGTGCGGGCGGCCTCGAGCAGATCGGTAAAGCGCAGTATGCTCTCCCCTTGTGGATGAGGCCCAGTGTCGTACACCCGGGCATAAGGTTGCCTATGCAGAATCCTCCATGCGGCATTTGCCACGGTTTCGTCCGCCAGCTCCTGAGCCTCTTGGCATATCCCCTCATCGTCCCACTTGAGATACTCCGCCAAGTCCTCGGGGTAGGCCGCCGTGCCATAGTGCTTGGTCATAATATCCGAGATAAGGTCGGTCAAGTGCAGGTCGAAGATGCGCCGGACGCGGTGAAAGTACACCTGGGTGAACATGAAATAGCGGGCCAGCAGTAGCCCCTCCGCGGCATGCAGGCCTCCTCCGTCCAAAGCCAGGACGAATCCACCGTCCCTCTCTTCTTTGAGAATCAAGCAGTCGATGAGCCGCGGCGTGTCGAAGACCCCGTACTTGACGCCGCAGAAGAGAGAATCCCGTGCCAGATAGTCCATGCGATCGGCACCAAGCTCGCCCGATATGAGCTCCCGCAGGAACTGGTGGGGCACCAGGGCGTTCTTCCTAAGAAGATCAGCAACGTCCGATGGGCGAACCCCGGTTGCCGACGCGGATTGCTCTATGATATCCGCCAAAGGTGGCGATGTGACGATCGCCACGCTGTAGTGCTCGTGCTTCTCTGGCTGAATGAACAACCCCTTCTCGGCAGCGTGCGAGAACGGAGCGTGACCTACATCGTGCAAGAGGGCCGCCACCCTTACTAGTCCCCTTTTCGCCGCTACTTCGTCGTCACTCCACCCCAAATCTGACTGATGCTTCTCAATGACTTGGTCAAATGCCTGGCTGGCCAGGTGCATGCATCCCAGAGAGTGGCCAAACCTGGAATGCTCTGCGCCGTGGTAGACGTAGCTCGTCAGGCCCAACTGCCTAACGCGACGAAGGCGCTGGAACGGCTCGGAGTCGACCAGCTTCGCCTCATGGTCCTCCAACCTGATGAAGCCGTGGATCGGGTCCCTGAACTCCCGCATGGGCCGCTAGAACAAGTGTTCCATACCTGGGATGACTTGTCAATACCCCCACACAAAGGTTAAGCAGTCAATACCATTTACTATTGGCAGCCGTCAAGGGCTGGCCGTTCAGAATGACAGGCGGGCCCGTCCGCACCCGGACAGGCCCGCCCGTTGCTTGCGCCAGAACGGCTCTAGGCGTGGATGACGTCCGCCACGTCCTTGAGACCCAGCTCCTCCAGTTTCCGGCGGCTGGGCTTGGTGGTCTCCGCGTCCCAGTCGCAAGCCTCCAGGAACTCCTTCTCCTGGGTCTTCCAGTCCAGGGTGAAGTCCGTGAAGGGGCCTTCCTTCAAGGGGGGAGAGCCCACCATCCGGCCGGGGACCTCGCGCTTCGCCGGGTTTCCGCCCTCGCGCACCTCGAAGGCCATGCGCAGGTTGGCGATGCGCTCGCCGGTCTTCAGAATCTCCTCGTTGGTGGTGTCCCAGCCCGTCGTCGCGTTGATCCACTCCGGCATGCGGTTATTGGGCGCCGCGAACGTGACAAACAGGCACATGCCGGTCGCGTTGACGACGTGTATGTACTCGGCGGCTGCCTTGTGGTGGGCGGCGCGGCCCGTGCCCACGCCTTTCTCCTGCTGGGTGGCAGGCACACCCCACTGAGCGCGGGCGCCGATGTCGTACTGGGTGTGGCGGGCCGGCGTGGGGTCCAGCTTGTAGGTGGTGTGGTACTCGGGCTGGAACTTCGGGTCGTGCATGGGAAGCTCCTCACCGGCGATGTGGATGGCGAAGGGCTGCGAGCGGGGCCCAATGCGCTCGGCCGCCTTCTTGACGCCGTCGGCTAGCACGTCGCCGAAGCCCTCGCGCTTGGCGATCTTGTGCAGCATGGCGATGCTGGCATCGGGGTTGCCCCAGCGGAGATCGATGCCGTCGGTGTCCTCCTTGGTGATGAGGCCGTTCTCAAAGCACTCGGCGGCGAAGGCGATGACGGCTCCGGCGGCGATAGTATCCAGGCCGTAGAGGTTGCAGAGGTGGTTGGCGTACTGGAGGAAATCGATATCGGCGTTGAGGGTCAGCGTGCCGAAGGCGCAGGCCGTCTCGTACTCGGCGCGGTGCGTGCGGGCCGGGTAGGGGTACTTGGGGTTCTCCGACTCCTTGCTCTCGGCTCCGCAGGCTATCGGACAGTGCCAGCAGGCGTAGCGCTTCTGCATCTTCTTGTTGAAGTTGTCGCCCAGCAGCTCCATGGCCTGCGGGAAGTCCGCCGTGCCGGCGCCGCCCCAGTTCTTCACCGGCGAGTCGCCGGAGAGGGCGGAGCCCGCCGTGATGCCGGTGGTGCCGTAGGTGCGGAAGAAGTTGGCCAAGGGCTGTATGAACTCGTCCAGGGAGGTGCGCAGCAGGGCGCGGACGTCTTTGTCGGTGCCCAGGATGATCGCCCGGGAAGAGTTGATGACCGCCGCCTTGAGCCGCTTGGAGCCCATGACGGCGCCCAGGCCGCTGCGGCCGGCTAGGCGGCCCCACTCGTTGCAGATGCCAGCCATGTAGGAGAGCTTCTCGCCCGCCTCGCCGATGCAAGTCACGCTCGCCTTCTTGCCGTGGCGCTCCTTCAGCTTCTGCTCTACGGCGATGGCATCCATTCCCCAGAGGTCGCCGGCGTCCCGGAGGGTCGCCTTGTCGTCCTCGATGTGGAGGTAGACGGGCCGTTCTGAGATGCCCCTGAAGAGGACAGCATCCCAGCCCGCGTTCTTCATGTAGGGACCCACGTCGCCGCCGCCGTTGGCGTCGCCCCAGCCGCCCGTCTTGGGCGACTTGCCCACCGCCTGGTAGCGGATGCCGAAGAGCGGCGTGCCGGTCAGGAGGCCCGGGCAGAGGCCCAGGACGTTGTCGGGCCCCAGGGGGTCGGCGCCCCGCGGTATGCGGTCGAAGAGCAGGCGTGCCCCCAGCCCGTAGCCGCCGAGGTAGGACCGGTACATTTGCTCGGGCAGATGCTCTGCCTCGATGGCGCCGGTGCTGAGGTCGACGTTCAGGATCTTGCCGTTGAAGGCGCGTTCTTGCATGGCAGGGTTCTCCTTCAGTCCAGAGAGGGCGCGCAGATGACGGGTCAGGTAGGGACCGCGCCCACGATTATAGGCTCGCCCGGAGGGATTGGTCAACCAAGTGCTTATTTTACTTCTAGTATTCTTCGGCACGACGAGGGCTGGCCCCGCTCCTACTCCACGCGGATGCCCGGTGCCGGGAACGTCTGGCAGAGCTCGCGTACCTCGCCGCTGATGCGCTCCAGGCCCGCCTCGTCGTCCACATGGGATACCGCCTCCTCCATCCAGGCGGCAACCTGTCGCATCTGCGCCTCGCCCATGCCGCGGGAGGTGACAGCCGGCGTGCCGATGCGCAGCCCGCTGGGGCTGAAGGGCCGTCGCGGGTCGTAGGGGATGGTGTTGTAGTTGGTGACGATGCCCGCCCGGTCCAGAGCTTTGGCCGCCTTCTTGGCGATGACCTCCTTGTCGGTCAAATCGATGAGTATGAGGTGATTGTCGGTGCCGCCGGAGATGAGTGAGAAGCCCCGCTCCCTGAGCTCGGCCGCCAGCACCTTGGCGTTGCGGACTATTTGCTGCCCGTACTCCCTGAACTCGGGCGTCGCTGCCTCCGCCAGCGCCACACCGATGCCCGCCGTGGTGTGGTTGTGAGGCCCCCCCTGGAGGGCCGGGAAGACGGCCCTATCGATCTTCTCCGCCAGATCCGCGCGGCAGAGGATCATAGCGCCTCGAGGCCCCCGCAGCGTCTTGTGGGTGGTGGTGGTAACGACGTCGGCGTGGGGTACGGGGTCCGGGTGGGCCCCTGCCACCACCAGGCCGGCGATGTGGGCGATGTCAGCCAGGAAGTAGGCGTCCACCTCGTGGGCGATCTCGCCGAAGGCCTTGAAGTCGAACTGCCGGGGGTAAGCAGTGGCCCCGGCGACGATGATGCGGGGCCGCTCGCGCCGCGCCAGGTCCCGCACGGCGTCGTAGTCGATGAGGTGGGTCTTGGGATCTACGACGTACTGGACGGAGCGGTAGAAGCGGGCGGAGAAGCTCACCTCCCAGCCGTGGGTGAGGTGCCCGCCGTGGGGCAGGCTAAGCCCCATAATCGTCTCGCCCGGCTCCAGCAGGCCATAGTAGACTGCCATGTTGGCCGGGGAGCCGGAGTAGGGCTGGACGTTGGCGTGATCCATGTGGAAGAGAGCCTGGGCCCGCTCCTTCACCAGCTCCTCCAGCCGGTCGATGTTACGCTGGCCCTCGTAGTAGCGCTTCCCTGGGTAGCCCTCCGAGTACTTGTTAGTGAGGACGGAGCCCACGGCCTGCATGACCGCCGCCGAGGCGTAGTTCTCGGACGGGATAAGGCGCAGGCTCTCGAACTGGTACTTCTCCTCCTCCCGGATCAGAGAGTAGATCTCCGGATCGGTCTGCTTTAGATCGAGCAACTTCGTCCTCCTCCAGTGCCGCCTCTCCCCCGAAGGGGGCTTCCCTGCTGCGGGAACGAAAACAGCCACGTCACGGGCTGACGTGGCTCAGCACAGGGCAAGACCGACCGCCAGCCCTAACGGTGACGTGGCCTGCGTCCAGTTCCCCTTGAATTCACCACCCTCGAACTCATCTTCACCTGTCGGCAGTGTAGCGGAGGCCCTTCGGAGGTGTCAACGAGGAAGGAGGTACGGCGTTGGGCGAGCTTGGCAGGGATCGGGAACAGAAGAGGACCACTTTTGATGGAAAAGTGGCCCCGCCTCTGTTATCCTGCGAGGGTAGTTGAAAACTCAATAGCACACCGCGCCGGAGGGGTGCCGCCCTCCGGTTGGGTAGTCTGCCCGTCTCGCTGATTCTACAGCAGTGAGATGGGAGGGTCAACATGTCTACGAACAGCGGCCGCTTCGAAGGTATCTACGATGTGCCTTCTGCCGCCCGCTATTTGCTGGCCTCTCGCATGGCGAGAGAAGCCTACCCGGTCAAGTCCCGTAGCTTGATCCGCTGGATTCGCAAGGGGCTGGCACTTCCAGAGCTGGCTGAGGTCCCAGGCAGGGAGCTTCTCATTGCCTTCGAGGACCTGATCTCAATGCGCATTATCGCGGCCCTTAGAGCTTATGGTGTGAGTTGGCCTCGAATCCATGCCGCAGAACGATGGCTCCGCGAGCACACTGGGCACGAGCGTCCGTTCGCCACAGAGGAAATATGGACGGAACGATCAGACGTGTTTGCGTACTTCCGGGACATGCTCATCACAGCGAGTCGACACGGGCAAATGGCATTCACGATTCTAGAAGAATACATCATTCCTGTAAGCGGGCTGACGTTCGAGCGGCGCGTCGCTCGTACCTGGGAGCCAAGCCCCTTCATCCTTCTCAATCCCTCCATCCAGTTCGGTGCTCCGTGCATCAAAGGAACGCGCATTCCAACGCATTCCGTCTGGGGCATGATAGAGGGCGGGGATCCAGCGGAGCTTGTGCTTCGCTCATACGGGATCACAGAAGAAGAACTCGACGCCGCCGTCGCCTGGGAGGAGCGCCTCGCAGCCTGAACCCATCCGTTGGCCAAAAGAGCCCACACTATGGATAGATCACTCGCTGAGCCCATACGTGGCTCGGGCTTTGAACCTAGTTGGTTACAACACACTTACCTTCAGGGACATTGAAGAATTCCGCGACCGCGAAAGCGTGCTCGACGAAGAAATCATCCCATGGCTTGCCAAGAACGACGTCATTTGGGTCCATGCTGACGATAACGCCAAGCGCGCACACAAGAAACTGATTCTTGCGGAGGGTGTCCTAACGCTGTGGATATACAGACCAGGCGGGAAACTGAGTGCCAAGGATCAGCTTAGGATTTTGGCCTACGTCTTGCCTGCGCTGCTTCAATACTTCGCCGAAAAGCCCAGGCAACGCCACTATCGGGCGTACGCACATGGCCAGCCGCCAATGACCAAAGCTACACTCAGGCCACTGATCCTTTAGACTGACCGCGCTCTCCACGGGGGCAGGTCCCGCGTTCCCTGGCATCTCTTGCCGACGTTCTTACTGGGCTTCTTGGCCGCTGGCGGCCGGCCCTCCGCGCCACCCGCCCGAATTCAGCTCGAACGGGCGGCCTGCTAGCCGCCCGCTGGCTCGTCCAGGCCCAACTGCTGCCGGTAGTCGGGCTCCACGGCCTGCATGGCGCCCATCTCCAGCATCTTTTCGAGGGGGATCCTGAAGAGCTCCCGTATCACGTCCCGAAGCATTTCGAACGTCAGGCCCTCCGGCAAATCCAGCACGGGTTCGCTGCCGATGACGCCCTCGGCTTCCAGGGAAGTTAGCTCCTCGTTGGAGAGGCCCAGCATACCCTGGAGCACCTCGCGATTGTGCTGGCCCAGGAGGGGCGCCGGTGAGTCCACCCGCGGCTCGAAGCGGTCGAACCTGGCGACCAGATGGCGGGGCACCGGCCGCCGGCCCACGACGGGGTGATCCACCAGGTCGAAGCGGTGGCGCTCCCGGAAGTGGGGGTCCAGGAGCAGCTCTTTGCCGTTGAGGACGGGGGCTGCCTTGACACCGGCGCGCTGGAGGAGGTGGAAGGCCTCATAGTGGTCCTGTTCGCGGGTCCAGCCCTCGATGAGCACGTCCAGGGCATCGTGGTTCTCGTGGCGGGCGAGGATATCGGCGAAGCGCTCGTCCTCGGCCCACTCAGGATGGCCGGTGGCGCGGCAGAACGCGGCCCACTCCCCATCGTTCTCGATGGAGATGACGAGCCAGTCGTCGTCGCCGCGGCAACGGTAGCAGCCCTGCGGCGCCGCCCACGAGCTGCGGTTGCCCATGCGCTCCGGCAGGCGGCCGTTCATCTGGTAGTCCATGAGGGCGGCGCCCATGAGGGCGATGGCCCCCTCCTGCTGCGAGAGGTCGACGAACTGACCCCGGCCCGTGCGCTGCCGGTAGTGAAGGGCGGCCAGCACTGCGCCGGCAGCAAGGACGCCTGTCAGCGGGTCGGTGAAGGACATGCCGGTGCGGATGGGCGGCCCGCCCCGGTAGCCCGTAGCCGCCGATAGGCCCGAGGCGGACTCCAGCCCCATGCCGTAGGCGCTCCAGTCGCAGTAGGGCCCCGTCTGGCCGTAGCCGGACATGGAGAGCATGATGATGTCCGGCCTCAGCTGGCGCACCGTCTCATACTCCAGTCCGAAGGCCTTCATGACGCGGGGCGTGAAGCTCTCCACCAGGACATCGCTATGGGGGATGAGGCGGCTGAAGAGGTCCCTGCCCTGCTCCGCGGTCAGGTCCAGGGTGATGCCCCGCTTGCCGGCGTTGTGAACGGCGGAGTAGCAGGTCCGGTTCCAGGGCTGGTCGGCGGTGTCGTTGTCGGTCATGATGAGGATGCGGGAGATATCGAGTCGCTGTCGCGCCTCCACCTTGATGACGTCGGCACCCAGCTCGGCCAGGATGCGGGTGCAGGTCGGCCCGGCGAACACGTGCGAGAGGTCCAGCACCCGGACGCCCTCCAGGGGTAGCTCTGCCATAACCTAGATCACCCCCCGGTCTCGCAGGATGCCCAGGTCCTCGCGGTTGTAGCCCACCTCGCCCAGAACCGCCTCGTTGTCCTGCCCCAGAGTCGGCGCTGGCCCGCTGCGGAGGGGCGTCTCGCTCATCCGGAGAGGGGCGCCCGGATGGCGCAGCTTGGCGCCGCCGGGGTGCTCGATCTCCACAAAGAAGGCCCGCTCCGCCAGGTGTTGGTCCGCCAGCAGGTCTGCCGCCGTCGGCACCAGCGCGAAGGGCATGCGCAATTCCTGTGCCGTTTCCACGATCTGCCGGCTGGGGTGCGTGGTGAGCCAGGGAAGGAGCAGCTCGTCCAGCTCGCGCCAGCGCACCCAGCGCTCCTGGAAGGTCTGGAACAGCGGATTCTGGTCCAGCTCCAGGTCTTCCAGGAGGAGCGCCATGGGTGAGGCGCCCTGCTCCGCCAGAGGCACGGGGAAGCCCTGGGCGCCGGGGATGACCACCACGTATCCATCCTGGCTGGGCAGGATGTCCATGGGATAGCCGAAGACATGGCGCGAGTAGAAGCGTCGGCGGATGGCCCCGAGGTAGGCGTACATGGCGGCATTGTACTCGTCGGCGGCGGCGACCGATTCGACCAGTGAGACATCGACGTGCTGGCCCGCCTCAGGCGGGCCGTTCCGCTGGCGGTAGGTCAAGGCGGCCAGAATGCCCACGAAGGCCTGGAGCCCGGCGAAGTAGTCGGCCGGCTCGCAGCCTGTCGCCAGAGGCTCACGGTCCGGCTCGCCGGTGGCATACATGATGCTGCTCATCGCCATGGCGACCAGGCTGTTGGCGCGATAGTCACGGTAGGGCCCGGTCTGTCCAAAGGAGGTGATGGAAGTGTAGATGAGCTGCGGGAAATCTTCTCTGAGCTGCTCGTAGCCGATGCCCCACTCTGTCATGCGGCCCGGCGCGTGGCTCTCCACCAGCACGTCGGCCCGGGCCAGCAGCTTCTTGAGGATGACCACCCCGGAGGCGGTCGCCACGTCCAGCGTGATGCTCTTCTTGTTCGTGTTCAGGTGCAGGAAGAGGCCGCTCTTCTCCGGATGAGGGAGGTCTGCCGGGAAGGGCCCCAGGCGGCGCGACACGTCGCCGCCGGGCGGTTCGATCTTGATGACCTCCGCCCCGTAGTCGGCCAGCAGCTTGGTGCAGTAAGGGCCGGCCACGCCCTGGGTCAGATCGACCACTCGCAGTTCGGAGAGCGCGGCGTCGGTCAAGGGGGTCCCTCCAGTTCGCTAGGAGTGGGGCTTGAGGGGGAGGCGGGGTGTGATTCACGCCCGCTGCGAATATACATACAACGACCGGCGGGTAGGCGCAACGCCGGCCTGCCCCTGGGTGACGAACGTCCGACTGCGATATACTATCCGGCGGGGCGCCGCCATCGTATCTGAAGGGGATGGTTGGCCCCCTGCTGAGTGACATGCATACGGCCTTTCATACCCTGGGCGTCTGGGTGGTGACCCACCGACGGCGGGTGCTGGCCGTCTGGGCGGCGCTCTTCATCCTAGGCCTCGCCTTCGCCCCTCGCATCCAGGAGGTGTTCGGGCGCCAGGAGGTGACCGGAGGCACCGGCGACTCGGCGAAGGTCGTGAGCATCATCACCGACAAGTTCGGCGGTGAAGGCGCCTTCACCCAGCTCCTGGCTCTTCACAGCGACGATGTCTCCGTCGATGACCCCCGCTACGCCGAGGCTACTCGCTCCCTCCTCGACGCTGCTCGCGCGACGGGAGTGGTTCTGGACACCTACAGCTTCTTCGAGAACGGCGACCGCTCTCTGGTGGCGCAGGACAATCACACCACCTACGCCTACGTGGACCTGAGCTCTCATAGCTCCGAGCAGGCCTTCCACGACGCCGACAAGCTCCTGAACGCGGTGAAGCACGCCTCCAAGCCCCCCTGGCTGACTGCCTACGTCACAGGCCAGCAGTCCGTCAACGCCGAGATGTTGGACATCAGCGAGAAGAGCCTGCTGAGGGCAGAGGCCATCGGCTTCCCGGTAGCGCTGGTGGTGCTGGTCTTCGTCTTCGGTGCCCTGGTGGCGGCGGGCCTGCCCCTCCTCATGGGGTTGCTGGCCATCCTGCTCACCCTGGCCGGCGCCTTCCTCCTCGGCCACTTTGTGCCTGTCTCCGTCTTCGTCCAGAACATCGCCAGCATGATCGGACTGGGCGTGGGCATCGACTACTCGCTCTTCGCCGTCAACCGCTTCCGCTACGAGCGCCGCCGGGGCAAAGACCCGGAGGCAGCGGCGGTAGCGACGGTGGCCCACGCCGGCAAGGCTGTCGCCTTCAGCGGCCTGACCGTCATCATCGCCCTCTCCTCCCTGCTGGTGCCGGCAAGCGCCATTCTTCGCTCGGTGGCTATGGGAGGGATCATGGCCGTTCTGGCCGCCATGATGGCTGCCCTCAGCCTGCTGCCCGCCCTGCTCGTCTACATCGGCGACTGGATCGAGGAGCCGCGGCGCCTCACGCGGCTGATGAGCCGGCTGGGGCGGGCCGGCTTCTGGCACGGCTGGGCGCTCTGGGTCATGAAGCGTCCGGCCCTCTTTATCCCTTTGGGACTGGCTGCCCTGGTAGCCCTGGCCGTGCCCGCCACGGGCATGCGCACCGGCGCCCTGGGGGTCAAGATGCTGGGGGAAGAGGCCCAGTCCCGCCGTGGCTACGACCTCATCGCCGGGGCCTTCGGCGCCGGCAGCATCGGGCCCGTGCAGGTGGTGGTGCAGCCCCACGGGAGCCTGACCGATCCGACAACCATAGCCGACGTCTACCAGCTCAGCGCCGCCCTGGCCGCCGACCCACGGGTGCAGCAGGTGCGCAGCTACGCCTACTTCAATCCCAACTGGACGCTGGCGGACTACCAGAGCGCCTTCGCCGCTGGCTTCGACACCCTGCCGGCGGAGTCGAGGCAGCTCCTCGGCCGCCTCGTCAACCTGGACAGCGGCGCCGACACCGCCCTCGTCTTCGCCAACCTCCATACAGACCCGGAGTCAGAGGAGGCAGACTCGCTGGTGGAGAACCTGCGGTCGGAGATCATCCCCTCAGTCCAGGGGCTTGAGGGCGCGCGGGTGCTGGTGGGCGGGCCTACGGCGGTGGAGCGCGACCTGCGCCTCGAGCTGTACAACAAGTTCCCCGTGGTGGTAGCGCTGGTCCTGGCCGCGACCTTTGTCCTGCTCACTATCCTCTTTCGCTCGCTGGTCATCCCAGCCAAGGCAGTCCTCATGAACCTACTGTCCCTCTTCGCTGCCTACGGCTTCCTGGTTCTGATCTTCCAGCACGGCTACGGCGACAAGCTGCTGGGCTTCTCCGCGGCTGGCTACGTCAACTGGATCACGCCGGTGATGCTTTTCTGTATCCTCTTCGGCCTCAGCATGGACTACGAGGTCTTCCTGCTCAGCCGCATCCGGGAGTTCCGGGACCGCGGGCACAGCACTCCCGAGAGCGTGGCCCTGGGGCTGGAACGCACGGGGGGCATCATCACCGGTGCCGCCGTCATCATGATCGTGGTCTTCAGCGCCTTCGCCCTCTCGCCCATCATCATCGTCAAGGAGATAGGGTTCAGCCTGGCCGTGGCCGTCCTCTTGGACGCGACGATCATCCGTATCCTCCTGGTGCCTTCGTTGATGCGGGTACTGGGGCCCTTGAACTGGTGGCTGCCGGCGCCCCTGAAGAAGATCCTGCCGCCGCTCAGCCTGGAGGCCGAAGAGGAGGAGCCGCTGCCGACGCGCCACCAATAGCTGTTAGGCGGGCAGGCTCGCGCAGCATCGCCTCGATGAGGGGCAGGGCCTCTCGCGCCGCCTCTTCGCCGCGACGGAGGCTGAGCTGCATGTGGAAGGGGGAGTTGGCGTTGAGGTGGGCCACCCGCGGCCGGATGATGACGTCGGCGTCGGTGGTGGCCGGCCGCACCTCGGTCATGGTGTAGAGAAGGAAAGCAGCGCAGGCCAGCAGGCCCGGCGCCTTCCGCGTTGCGTCCCTGCCTGACCGGCGGGCGCGCCTCTCCAAGATGGAGGCCAGGCGCCGCACCCAGGCGCGCCGGCGCCCCGACACGACCGCCGGGTCGCCGAGGACGACAGCGATGACCCTCTCGGCGCCCAGGGCGCGGACGGCGCTCACCGGCGCCGACTCCCAGTAGCCGCCGTCCACCAGGTAGCGGTCGCCCCAGCGGACCGGCCGGGCCAGCACCGGCAGCGAGATGCTGGCCTGCACCGCCGACAACACCTCGCCCTCGCGGATGAGCACCGGTTCCCGACGCAGCACGTCGGAGGCGACGACGGCGTAGGGGACCTTCAAGTCCTCGAAGCGGACGCCCTCCAGCGCGGCGTGAAAGCGCTCCCCCAGCGGATTCTGAGGCCCGATGGTCAGGCGGTGACGGAAGAAGCGCAGCACGTCCCGCGGCGATGTGCGGCGTACGTTGCGCTCGATGTCTTGGGGGTCATGTCCTAGGGCGAAGGGGGCGCCGTATAGCGCGCCGACGCTGGCGCCAGCGACGCAGTCGATGGGCACGCCGGCCTCGGACAGCACCTTCAGCACGCCGACATGGGCGGCGCCCTTGGTGCCGCCGGCCCCCAAAGCGAGCCCGACACGCGGCCTTGCCACGATGGGCCTCTCTGCCGTGGTCATCCCGGGTCTTACTCCCCTGTGCGGTTGGGTGGGGCTGAGCTAAGGGTGCAGGTTGAGACGCGTCGCCTGCTGACAGATGGCAGGCAAGGCCCGCGCGCGTCCCAGCGAATAGTCATCATCGCCGGGTTCCTTGCTCAGCGGCGTGCTTCCGCTCCGCCCGCTGCTGGCCTTGGGGTCACTATCGCCTCGGCTGTCCGGCGGCCGGGGGCCTGTCGCAGGCAGTAGGCGAACCCCAGGATGGAGATACCGATGACAACCAGCGCTATCACCTGAGCCATCTTGAACTCCCAGAGAACTTGGTCGTCGAGGCGCAGGGCGCTGATCCCGACCCGCATGATCGAGTAGAGGAAGGCATAGCTGAAGAAGACCAGCCCATCCCTCTTGTAGAAGCGCCAGAGGAGGAAGAGCAGGCCAAAGATGAGGAGGTCACCCAAGAACTCGTAGGCCACGGCCGGGTGCTGCGGGGCCCGTCCGAAGCTGGGGCTGTTGGCGTGGGTATAGATGACGGCGAATGGGAGGTCCGTCATCTTCGCGAAGTGCTCACCGTTGATGATGTCGCCGATGCGTCCGATGCCCTGGCCCAGGATCATGCCGAAGGCGGCGGCATCGAGGCCAGGGGCTAGCGGCAGGCGGGGGGCACCAAGACCCGTTCGCAGTAGCATCCGTATGGCGTCCAGACCAGAGCCGAGCGCCGCCCGGGGGGCACGAAGACCCCTTCGGAATAGCACCCATATGAACATTATCGGGGAGATAATGGGCGCGAACACCATAAGGCCCAACCGATTGTAGAGTATCGCCCCCAGCACACCACCGATGAGCGCGCCGTAGATGGAGATGCCCCCTTCATTGATGCGGAAGATGTCCAGCGGATTGTCGGCGAAGAGGCCCCAGTTCTCGGCGACGAAGAGGGCGCGGGCGCCGATGATGCCCGCCGGCACGCCCACCAGGGCGATCGTGTAGGAGTCATCCTCAATGAAGCCGACCCGCTCCGCCATCTTCACAGCCACCCAGACGCCCAGGGCGATGCCGATGGCCGTGAAGACGCCGTGCCAGGTCAGTATTAGCCCTCCGAGGTGCCCTATCTCGGGATTGATGCCAATCTTGATGGGGTCCCAGCCCTCGATGAGGCCCATCTAGCGCTCTCCTTCCCGCCCCTCGGCATTGGAATTGTCCGCCTCGTCCGTCAGGTTGCGCATCTCCCTTTTGGCTGGATTTTCCACTTTTCCTCTGCTCCGCCAGATACGAAACTAGGGTGAGAACGCCTTCTCGTAGAGGGCCCTCACCTCATCGGGCGGCAGGCCCTGACCCAGATAGTGGTCGCCCACCCAGATCTCGAAGTGCAGGTGGTCCTCAGTGCCCGGGGCGGTGAGCGACTCCGGCGTGCCGGACTCGCCGACGTAGCCCAGCTCCTGCCCCGCCTCCACCGTCACGCCCACGGCGATGCCAGGGGCGATGCCGTCCAGGTGGGCGTAGCGTGTCACCAGGCCGCCGCCGTGGTCCACCCACACCTGACGGCCTCGAAACGTGTCCAGGATGTCGGGATCATTCGCCTCACCCTGCGCAAGCCGCTCATTCAGCGCCTCCAGCTCGTCCCAGGTCAGGTCGTGGTAGTCCAGGGTGGCGCGAATAACGCGCCCCGCCTTCACCGCCCGCACCGGCGTTCCCTCCACGATGGACACGCAGTTGTCAATGCCGTAGAAGTCGACGCCCTGGTGGATACCGTTACGGTACTCTCGGACGGCGTTAGGCATCAGGGTATCGTCACTCGGCAGGCAGGCGCCCTCGATAGGGAAGAGAAAGCCCCGCACCTCGGTGACCGCCGCCGTCGGTTCCGCGACCGGAGACGACATCGGCGTCAGGGGCGTTATCTGCACCTTCGGCGAGCCCTCTCCGGAGCCGCAGGCGGCGACCAGCATGGCTAGGCCTGCCAAGACGGCCGGCACAAAGGCGATGCGCAGGTCGGAGGCCTCCTTTCCCCACCAAGGGGGCATCGATTCAGGATAGCGAGCGCCCGTGAGTTGGGCAAGTGTACAGACTCGATGCGACTTACCCTCGCTGCCAGGCGATCTCGCCTCCCACCACTGTCATTTCCACTGTCAGATGCTGCACGAGCTCCTCCGACAGCGGATCGCCTGCCTGCCGGACAGGCAGGCCGGACAGCAGCACCAGGTCGGCGCGCTTGTCGGCGCGCAGGCTACCGCGCTCGCCCTCCTCGAAGGAGGCGTAGGCGGCGGCACGGGTATGCATGGCCAGGGCCTCCTCCGCCGACACCGCCTGGCCGGGCGCCACGGCGGCGCCTGCGGACGAGAGGCGGCGGACGGCTCCCGTCAGCCCGGAGAGGAGGCCGGGCGGCGCTACCGGCGCATCGGAGCCCGCCGCCACTGTCACGCCGGTGTCCAGCAAGGTGCGCAGGGGGTAAAGGTAAGGCAGATCCTCCGCCTCTACCTGCCTGAGGTAGCGGTCGCCGTTGTGATAGACGAAGGAGGGCTGTGTCACCACCAGCACCCCCAGGGCGGCCAGGCGGTGGGCCAGAGCTGGCGGGCAGACCCCGCAGTGCTCGATGCGGTGCCGGTGGTCGCGGTGGGGCCTGCGCCTCAGGGCATTGGACAGCGCCTGGGCGGCGGCGGCTATGGCCGCCTCGCCCACGGCATGGATGGCCACCTGCCGGCCGGCCTCGTGGACACGCCACACCGTCTCCGCCAACTCCTCCGGGCCCGGGTGCAGCTCCTCCCCCAGCTCGGCGATGACGACCTTGACAGGGCCGCGGCGCAGGGGCAGGGCGCTGTCGGCCTCCGGCAGCTCGCCCAGATGACGATAGCCCTCCATGAGGGTGACGGAGAGGGGCAGGTAGCCTTCAGCCATGAGACGGCGGAAGAGATCCCACTCCTGTCGGCCGTTGGTGGCCGTGGCGTCCTGGATGGCCGTTACCCCCTGCGAGAGGAAGGCCTGCGCCGCCTGACCTACCCCGGCCGAGAGCTCCTCGTAGGGTAGGGCCGGCACAAAGGGGTCCACGAAGTCGTTCATCTCTAGGAGGAGCCCGGTGGGCTCGCCTGTGGAGGGGTCTCGCTCCATGTAGCCGCCGGGTGGCTCCTCGCTGCCAGCGTCCAGCCCAACCAGGGACAGGGCTCGACTGTTGAGGACGCAGGCCCGGCCGGTGCGATGGACGAGACGGACGGGATGGCGGGGGACAGCGTCGTCCAGGTCCCGGCGTGTGGGATGGCGGCCCTCGGCCAGGTCTGTCTCGTCGTAGCCGACGGCGCGCAGCCAGCGGCCCTCGGGCGTGCGGGCGGCCGCTGCGGCCAGGGCGGCCTGGATATCGCCGATGGAGCGGGCGGCCCTCGGGCTACAGTCGACGGAGAGGAGTGAGGCGGCGTAGGAGAGCAGGTGGCAATGGGCGTCGATGAAGCCGGGCAGGAGCGTCAGGCCGCGGCCGTCGACGAGTCGCGTCTGGGGCCCGCGCTGGCGTGCCACCCAGGCCTCGGAGCCCACAGCCAGCACGCAGTCGCCCGCCACGGCCACCGCCTCCGCACGCTGGCGGGACGGCTCCATGGTGAGGACGCGCACGTTGTGGAAGATGAGGCTGGCTGGCAAGGCCGCCCTCCCATGCCGAGGCCCTGGAGCAGGGCCTTCCCCAACTTCGGGGGATGAGTAAGGCCGCCCGGTCGTTTCCCCGGCGGCCCCGCCCTTAGGGCTCAGAAGTCAGATCGAGTGGCGGGAGGTCAGTCGGCGGAGGGAAGGACCTTGGGCTGCATCAGCTTCATGGGGGCGCCGCAGCACTCGACCCCGCCCTGCCCCGGCTTGATGCAGAGCACCTCCGTCCCGCAGGTTTCGCACTGAAATCGCTTTCCGAGTTGGTTGGGCATCTACGCCACCTCCTGACCCCGGGCAGTCCTCCCTTACGCCCTCAGCTCTTGAGTTGCATGGGCTCGCCGCAGCAGGCCAGCTCGCCGGTGCCTGCTCTGGTGACAATCATCTCCGTGCCGCACTTGGTGCACAAGTACCGCTTTCCGACCTGGTTGGCCAAGGTGCCGCCACCTCCACGAGTCTGAGAAGACGGACTTCTCTTGGGTTTGGGAAGCCGCTCACAGTCTAGCTAGTGGCTTCTGGGCAGTCAAGCGCTCGGACTCGTCAGGCTGACCACGGTCTTGGGTCCGTGCGATGACGCCGCCCCCCAAGACCTCTTCGCCCTGGTAGAAGACGACGGCCTGTCCCGGCGTGATCGCCCGCTGCGGTCGCCGGAACGACACGCGGGCGCCGTCGCCCTCCGGATACACCTCGGCCGGGGCTGCCGGCGTCCGGTAGCGGATCTTGGCCTCGACAGCGGTGCCGGCCGGGGGCGGCTCGCCGGCCACCCAGTTCACGTCCTCGGCCCAGAGCTGGTCGGCGAGGAGGTCCTCCTCGGAGCCGATGGTCACCAGGCTGCGGCCGGGGTCGATGGCGGTGACGAAGCGCTTCTCGCCCAGGGCCACGCCCAGGCCACGGCGCTGCCCCACCGTGAAGGCGGCGACGCCCCGGTGCCGCCCCACGACACGCCCGCCGGCATCGCGGATCTCACCCTCAGACTGGGCCAGCCGGCCGGCGATGAAGGAGCGGTAGTCGTTATCGGGGATGAAGCAGATGTCGGCGCTGTCGGGCTTGTCGGCCACGGGCAGGCCCATCTCGGCGGCCAGACGGCGCACCTCCTCCTTGCGGTGGTGGCCGATGGGGAAGAGGAGGCGGGAGAGCTGGGCCTGGCCCAGGGTGAAGAGCACGTACGACTGATCCTTCTCGTCGTCCACGGCGCGCAGGAGGCGATAGCGTCCGTTGGAGCGCTCGATGCGGGCGTAGTGGCCGGTAGCCAGGAAGTCGGCCTCCAGGGCCAGGGCGCGGGAGAGCAGCGAGCGGAACTTGACGTGCTCGTTGCAGGCCAGGCATGGGTTGGGGGTGCGGCCCCGCTGGTACTCCCGCAGAAAGTAGTCCACCACCGACTCCTGGAACTCGCACTCCAGGTTGAGGACGTAGTGCGGTATGCCCAGGGCCTGGGCCGCCTCCCGCGCGTCGTCCGTGTCCTCCACCGAGCAGCAGCGGCGGCGATGGCGCGGCGCCTGCGGGTCCTCCAGGGTCCAGAGGCGCATGGTGACGCCGATGACCTCGTAGCCCTGACGGGCCAGAAGGCCGGCAGCGACGGCGGAGTCGACGCCGCCGCTCATGGCGACGATGACGCGGGGCGGGTTCATGGTGATTCATTATGGCACGTGGGAATTGGGGCGGGCCAGCGTGCTATAATGCCCCCGACGAAGAACGGGAGGGGGCTTCCTGGGAGAGGCTGAGCTCGCGCGGCGCATCGTTGACCTGCTGGCGGAGAAGCAGGCTGAGGACATCCTGCTTCTTGACATAAGCCAGGTCACGACCTTCACCGACTACTTCGTCATCGCCTCGGCGGTGAACGTCCGCCAGATGCAGGCCCTGCTGGAGGCCCTGGACGAGGCGCTGGCTCGCGATGGGCATGGCCCCGTCCGCAGCGAGGGCGACATCGACTCCGGCTGGGTGCTGCTGGATCTCGGCGACATCATCGTCCACCTCTTGTCCCCCGAACAGCGCGCCTACTACGACATCGAGCGGCTCTGGAGCAAGGGCACGCCGGTGGTGCGTATCCAGTAGCTTCCTGCCTACTCCACCAGCCAGCGGTCGATGGCCCGCTCGTAGCTGAGGATATCCTCTTCTCTGAAGAAGACGGGGATCTCGTGCTGGGCGCTCTCCGGCGAGTCGGAGCCGTGCACCGTGTTGCGGCTGATCTCCAGTCCCAGGTCCCCGCGGATGCTGCCGGGGGCGGCCGCCGAGGGTGCCGTCTCCCCCATGGTGCGCCGGACGGCCTCGATGGCGTGGGGCCCCTCGAGGACGGCGGCTATGATGGGGCAGGAGGTGATGTAGGAGACCAGGCCCTCGAAGAACGGCTTCCCTTCATGCACCGAGTAGAGCCGGCGGGCCTGGGCCTCGTCCACCTGGAGCAGGCGGAGGGCGGCGATGCGCAGCCCGCGGCGTTCCAGGCGCCCCAGCACCTCCATGGCCAAGCCCCTCTGAATGGCATCCGGTTTGACCAGGACCAGGGTTCTTTCCATTACCTTTTCTCCTCTTGTGTTCAGCCGCCCGTCTGTGGCCCGATGGCGGGCTCTCGAAGGTAGAGGGGGACCAGGCTGCGCGGGTCGTCGCTGAGGCCGGCGGCCAGCCGCCGCCAGCCCAGGCTGGCGAGGTGGCTGGGCCGGCGCAGGGCGGGCGCCATCCTGGCTGGCTCGATGCCTCGCTGGGCCAGCTCCGGTGCCAGGCGTTCGATGTCCTCGCCGCAGAAGAGGGCATCGCCAGGCGCCAGCCGGGGCAGGTCGTCGATGGGGCTCAGGCGCGGCGCTGACAGCTCCTGCCACGCGGAAGCGGGGCCCCTGTAGAGCGCCCAGGCGACCTCCCGACGGCCGGCCAGGTGTAGCGGGCAGAGCGGGCCGGGATGCGGGTGCGAGCTGTGGGTATAGGCCTCTACTTCCAGCCGCCCCACTCCTACCAGGGGGATGCTCAGGGCGAAGGCGAGGCCCTTGGCGGTGCTGACGCCCACCCTCAGGCTGGCGTATCCCCCGGGGCCGGTGCAGACGAAGACGGCAGTCAGTTGCTCTTTCGACACTGCCATGCGCCCCAACAGCCCTTCGACGGCCGGCATGAGCTCCACCGAGTGCCGGCGCGGGCAGTGCCAGGTCAGCTCCGCCAGGGCGCGCCCCTCCTGGGATAGGGCGATGCCGGCCCAGTCGCTGGCTGTGTCCAGTGATAGCTCCACGATCTCTCTCAGGCGCGCCGTCGCGGGCGAGCGGCCCCGGCAGGGCGCCGCTTTGTCCCTGGCGACAGGGCGCGCACCAGCTCCTCGTATCGATGGCCGCGGCCCTCTAGGGTGAGGCGCCGCCGCCGTTCGTCTTCCCACTCCAGCCGGACCAGCAGGTGCTCGGGGGGCAGCTCATCCCAGGCCCGCTCTGGCCACTCGACCGCCAGGACGCCGTCGGCGGCGGTCTCCTCCAGGGCCAGGTCCATCACCTCCCTCGGGTCCTCCAGCCGGTAGAGGTCGGCGTGGTAGAGCCTCAGGCGCCCGCCGTATTCATTGACGAGGACGAACGACGAGCTCTTCACCTGGTCGGTCACCCCCAGGCCGCGCCCGATGCCCTGGGTGAGGCAGGTCTTGCCGGTGCCCAGCTCGCCCAGGAGGAGGATGACGTCGCCGGGCCGCAGGTGGCGGCCGAGCCGGGCGCCGATACGGCGGGTGGCGGCGGGGCTGTCGCTGCTGAGGGTAAGAGGGCCCACTAGCGCTGCCCTTTGTTGGCGAAGTGGTCCCAGCCGGCCTCCGCCAGCGCTATCTCTCGACCGCGGCTGTCCAGGAAGCGCGGCTGGTGCGGCTCCTCGGCCACCATCTCGCCGATGATCGTCAGGGGCACCTTCACCTGCCGCCGCAGCTCCTCCAGGGTTCCCGCGGGCCCGGTCAGGAGCAGCTCATAGTCCTCGCCGCCGGCGGCGGCCAGGGCTGTGGCCTCGTTGGGAAAGGCGCGGCGCAGGCGGTCGCTGACCGGCAGGCGATCGGCGTGGATGACGGCCCCCAGGCTGCTCAGCTCGCAGACGTGGCCCAGGTCCTGGGCCAGGCCGTCGCTGATGTCGATGGCGCAGCGCAGGCCGGCGGCGACGGCGGCGCGGCCCAACTCGACGGGCGGGTCGGGCCGCAGGTGGGCGCGCCGCAGGCGCTCCGCAGCCTCTGGCGGGCAGTCCACGCTGCTGGTGAGGAGGCGCAGCCCTCCCGCCGAGTCGCCCAGGTGGCCGCTGACGGCGACGGCGTCGCTGGCGCGGGCGCCGTCGCGGCGTAGGAGGAGCGGCGTGCCGTCGTCGGCCAGGGAGGGCCGGCCGCTGAGGGCGACGGTGACGATGAACTGCGGCGCGCGCACGACGTCGCCGCCGGCCACCACGACGCCGAAGTGCCGCCCCGCCTCGGCGAGGCCGCGGTAGAAGTCCAGGGCGTCCTCGACCCGGAACTGGCCGGGGAGGGCCAGAGTGATGAGGGCGTAATCGGGGGTGCCGCCCATGGCGGCTACGTCGCTGACGTTGATAGCGAGGGACTTCCAGCCCAGGTCGTTCCAGGGGACGCCGGGCGGGAAGTGGACCCCTTCCACCAGGGTATCGGTGGTGGCGATCTGGGCAGGCGCCGCGCTGACCCAGACGGCGGCGTCGTCGCCGATGCCCAGCAGGAGGCGGGAGCCCGCGCCCTGCATCGCCAGCGCCTCCCGCTGGTCGCCCAGCTCTTCCTGAAGGCGGGCGATGAGTGCGAACTCGCCGAGTTCGGAGACCCTACGGGCGTCTGGCCTGCGGGCATGTGCCTTCACGGCCCCGATTATAGCCTTGCCCGGAGGGGGCCACAATGCGAAGGTGGGCGGCCAGAGGGCTGGGCTGATATAGTGAAGAGTCCTGTAGAACCACCGTGGATTGCTGGTTGAGGGTGTCGCGGGTTAGGGGATGCGAATAGTCATAGTCGCCGATATCCACTCCAATCTGGAGGCCTTCGAGGCGGTGCTGGCCCACGCCGCTAGCGGGCCCATCGACCGCCTCTGGTGCCTGGGCGACGTGGTAGGCTATGCGGCGGACCCGGCGGCCTGCATCGCCCTCCTGCGGCGCTACCCGCGCACGGCGGTGGTCGGCAACCATGACCTGGCGGCCGTCGGCGAGCTGGGTACCGGCGATTTCAACCCCATGGCCGCTCGGGCGGCGGCCTGGACGGGCGAGCATCTCTCGGCGGAGGAGCACCAGTACCTCTCCTCGCTGCCCTTCTTGGTGGTGGAGGAGGACTTCACCATGGTGCACGGCAGCCTGCGCTGGCCCGAGTGGGAGTATCTGCTTTCGGCCGACGCCGCCGCGGAGCACCTGCGGCTTCAGGAGACGCCCTACAGCCTGGTGGGGCACTCTCACATCCCCTTTGTGGCCACGGAGCGGGGCGGGTCACTGCCGGCTATGGCCGCCCTGCGGGATGGCGATGTCTTGGAGCTAGGCGAGGAGCGTCTCATCGTCAACCCGGGTGGCGTGGGACAGCCGCGGGACGGCGATCCTCGCGCCTCCTACGCCGTCTTCGATAGCGACGCCCGTACCCTCACCTTGCACCGGGTGGAGTACGACCTGGGGAAGGCCCAGCGCAAGATCCGGGAGGCCGGCCTGCCTCCCTATCTGGCGGAGCGGCTGGCCCATGGCCGGTAGGGGTGCGCTGGGGAGGTGTTACTGGAGGCTTTCTGCCCGCCTGATCCAGCCGGTCATGCCCAGGGCACGGAACTGCTGCTGGGCGGCGTCCAGCAAGGGAGAAGCCCGCTCCCTATCGCCGGGGGCGCCGCGGCGGACGTACATCAGCGCCTCGTCGAAGTCGGTGATGGCGCGAAGAGGGCGGGCGCCCTGATCTTCGAGGACGGTGCGGGCCCTGGCGAACCACTCCACCGCCTCGTCGTAGCGGCCCTGGAGGGCGCAAAGACATGCCATGGACCGCCGCGAGTCCTGCATGGGGTAGCGGAAGTCGGGCTCGACAACCTTTTCTAGCAGGTTTCGCTCGATGACCTCGATGTGGTCGACGCGCTCCAGGAGCCAGAGGGTCTCGACGGCGAGACAGGCGACCATTGTGTAGTTCGCTGCCCAGCCCGGTGCCCGCTCCAGCGGGGCCACCAGCGTTGCCAGCCAGTGCAGAGCCTCCTCTGTCCGTTCCAACCAGGCGTAGACGGCGGCAGCGACCGCTCGAATGGCGGCAAAAACCCACTGGTACTCTGGCGCACGCTGTTGCAGAGTGATTTGCACCGCGCGGAGGTAGTCCTCCCACTTAACTTCCAGACGGGCGGCGGCCATCTCAAACCTGGCACCAGCTAGTTGCATGACCTGCATCGATGGACCGGCCAGCCGTCCGGCCAGCGCCGATCCCCGATCGTAGCTGGCCTGCGCCGCAGCGAAGTCGCCGAGAGCATTGTGGCAGCGGGCCACCTGCGCCCAATGAAACACAGCCCAAGCGATCTGCCCCTGTTGCTCCGCCCGGAGGGCCTGCTCTTGCCAGAGGGGCAGGCTACGGCGAAACTCGCCCGCCCAGGCCATCAGGAACACCGAGTCATCACTGGCCTGCGTTAGGACATCTTCTCTCGAAGAGAAGGGCCTGAAGAGCGCGAGGTATGCGCGCTCCTCGGCTGGCAGGCCCGGCACGATGCGCGCCACTTCACGGCGCTCGGGCCTGTCCAGCGGGATGCCCAGGTTGTCGGAGTCCTCTGCCTCCTGACGCAGAAGATCCATCCCCATGAGCCAGGCCCATGTGCGGTCCCGGCGCGCCCCCGCGTGCCCCACTCCCTGTTCGGCCAACGCCCACGTACCACGAAAAAACCCGGCAAGAGCCATCACCCGTACTGCCTCCGCGAGGTAGTCGGCCGCCGCGTCCGCGCCCTCAGATTCACCGACAAGGTGGCCGGCCTTGCTCGCCACCCTTAGAGCCTCGTCGAAGTCGAGTGCCCAGCCCAAAGCCAGCCCGAGGCGACCAAGCAGGCGAGGTCGCCGCTGATCCTGCGCCGGCAGCAGATCCAGGGCGATACGCAGGAAGACGGCTGACTCGTCGCGAGCGTAGGCCGCCTCCGCCCGGTCGGCTGCCGCCAGGGCGTGGGCGACGCCGCGTTCGGCGCCGGGGAGGGCCGCGCTGCGATGATACTGATAGGCCAACTCCGCCGCGTGTTCAGCCGCCCGGCCCCGCCCTGAGGCTGTCGAAGGGTCGCCGTAGGAACGCTCCATCGCCTCGGCGATCTGGCGGTGCAGCCGCACCTGCCGTGAGGGGCTCAGCTCGCCGTAGAGGGTGTGGCGGATGAGGGCGTGGGTGAAGTCGTAGGTGTCTGCGTCGGCGCCCGGCCTCAGGAGCTGCACCGCCAGGGACTCGTCGACGGCGTCGAGGGCCGCTGCCTCCTCAAGGCCCGCCACGCTCGCAGCGATGTCGAAAGGGAAGAGGCCGTTGAACGCCGACGCCACGGTGAGCAGGCGGTTTGCGTCCTCGGAGAGGCGTGAGACACGCCGGCCGATGACCTGGCGCACGCCCTCCGGTATGCCCATCTCGGCGATTGATAGGCTTGTTGTCCACTGGCCCTTTTCGCGGTAGATCTTCCCCTCCTCCACCAGGTGCGCCAGGACCTCGCGGATGAAGAAGGGGTTGCCGTCGGTCTCGGCGCTGATGGCGCTCACGAGGGCGTCCGGGACATCCTGTTCCGCCAGGCTGGCCAGGAGCTGACCTACCTCCTGCGTGTCAAGGCCCTTGAGCAGGATGCGCTCGTAGTTCGTCTCCCGGCGCAGGGCGCCCAGGGCATCGGCCAGCGGATGCTGGCGGTCCAGCTCCACGTCCCTGTAGGCGCCGAGGAGAAGGATCCGGTTGCGGGGAACGAAGCGGGCTACGTGCCGGAGCAAGGCGATAGCCCCCCTGTCCGCCCAGTGCAGGTCGTCCAGCACCAGCGCCAGTGGCGCCCGCGCCGACGCCGCGATGAGGAACTGGGAGACGGCGTCGAGCAGGCGGAAGCGCTCCTCGTCGGGTTGGAGGCTTGCGGGCTCTGGGATGTCGGGCAGGCTGTTCCGCAGATCCGGCACCACGCGGGCGATGGGACCTGCGCCAGCGCCCAGGTCCTGGCGCAGCTCGTCGGGATCGGCAGAGCGGCTGTACTCGCTGATGGCCTCGGCGAAGGGGCCGTAGGGCGGCGCCCACTCGCCTTCGTAGCAGCGGCCCCAGAGGATGACTGTGCCCTCCTGGCGCGCGGCCTCGGCGCACTCTTCGGCGAGGCGTGTCTTGCCGATGCCAGGCTCGCCAACGAGCATCACCAGCCCGCCGTGGCCAGCGCGGGCCTCTCCGAGCTTCTGGCGCAGCTTCCCGACTTCGGCGGACCGGCCGACGAACGGCGTATGGACCAGCAGGGCCGCCGGCTGGTCGACATCGTACAGAGCCTCGCAGGCGGCAACGGGCTCAGCGATCCCTTTCAGCTCCAACTGACCGCAGTCGCGGAACGTGAAGGCCTGGCGGCCCGAGAGCAGACCTGCTACGAGGGAGCTACACAGGATCTGCCCGGCCTCAGCGCGGTCGCACAGGCGCCTGGCGACAACGACGGGCGTCCCGAAGTAGTCGGTCTCCTCCCGCAGAGCCTCGCCCACGTTCAGGCCCACCCTGACCTCGAGGCGCTCGCCGATGGTAGGCCGACGGGAGGCTTGCTGCATGGAGATAGCGCAGCGTACCGCATCTGCCGCCGAAGGGAACGCTACCATCAGGCCATCGCCGAGCCACTTCACCTGGTGGCCACCGCTGGCGGCGACGGCGTCTTGGAGCAGCCTGTGATGGGCCTGGAATATGCGCTGCGCGCTCTCGTCCCCGACCCTCTGGAGCAGCTCGGTCGAGCTGACGAGGTCGGTGAAGAGGATGGTGGTCGTGGCCGTGCGTGGCCAGGTAGTCATGGTGAACGGATTATAGCAGGTGCCGGGATGCTCGTGTGTTACGCTCGGGAATCTCGCGTCCTAAATCCGTCCGGTCTTGTTACACACGGCCCTGTCGTTGAATGAAGCGGCGATCCCACTCTCGACCCATCGTGGCAAGACGAGCCGTGGCGCGCTACACTGTGAAGGCGTTAATAGCCCTATCCGGGAGCTTGCGGTTGAGGAAGGGTCCTGTGTCAGATCGGCCCCGTCCGCCAGGGAGGCTTGTCCCATGACGGCGGCCGGCACGCTTCTCCGTCTTGCCTACCTCACGCGCGGGCTGTGCAACCTGGCCTCGCTGGGCCTGGCCCTAGCGTTGAAGGCGCTGGCTGGCTCGTCGGTGCCGCCGTGGGCCTATGGTCTGCTGGGAGCGGCGGTGCTGGCCAGCCAGTGCTGGCGCATCTGGGCGGCCGGCTTCGTGGGCCGTCCGGCCCGCGGCGCCAAGCCCGCCGGCGAGACCCTGGTCACGGCCGGCCCCTACGCCCGCGTCCGCAACCCCATGTACCTGGGGACCCTCGCCGGTGTCCTGGCCTTCGCCGGCATGTCCGGCCTCTGGTACGCCGTCCTCGCTGTGGCGGCCATGCTGTGTCTGGTCTACGGTGGGGCCGTCCTCCACGAGGAGGCTTTCCTTTCGGCCCGCTTCGGCGACGAGTACCGGCGCTATCGGGAGGCTGTCCCCCGCTTCTTGCCGGCGCTCAGTCCGTACGGCCACGGCCAGGGGTTCTTCCGCCTGGCCGACGGCCTGGCCAACGAAGGCAACTCGCTGGTCTTCCTACCGCTCTTCTTTGCCCTCTTCTGGTTCGTGGGCTGAGGGCAGGCGGCTCCGTAGGGCCGAGCTGGAGCGTTTTCCGGACGGAGCTTCCGCGTGAGGCGGACCCGCCTCTGGTGGGGAAGCTGCTTGCGGACGGAGCTGAAGCTCCGTCCTTACGGGTAGATTCTGGTTCGTGGGCTGAGGGCGGACAGGAGTCAGGCGGACGTCGGCCGCGGAATGGCGCGCTCGAGCCGCTCCCGGACCTGGACGGCCTGCTCCACCATGCGCTCGAAGAGCTCCTTGACGGTGGGGACGTCATGGATGAGTCCCACTGCCTGCCCCACGCTCGCGAAGGTGTCTTCCATCTGCCCCTCCTCGAAGGCGGCGTTGGGGTGCCCGCTGATCACAGGAATCAGCTCCTCGATGGTGGTGCCGCGCGCTTCCATCTCCAGGACCTTGTCGGTAAGGGAGTTCTTGGCCACGCGGAGGGCGTTACCTATGGAGCGCATGACATAGGCGGTGTCTGACTCCGCGGCCTTGACCAGGTACTCCTTCCAGGCCGGGTGGCCGTAGCACTCCTGGGTGGCCATGAAGCGGGTGCCCATAAGGACGGCGTCCGCGCCGAGGGCCAGGGCGGCCGCCAGGCCGCGGCCGTCGGCGAAGCCGCCGCCGGCCACCACCGGGATGTTGACGGCGTCCACGCACAGAGGCACCAGGATGAGGCTGGTGACCATGTCCAGCCCAGGGTGGCCGCCGCACTCGTAGCCCACGATGCAGACGGCATCGCAGCCGAGCCGCTCGGCGGTGCGGGCGTAGCGCGCGCCCGCCACCTTGTGCATGATCTTGACTCCCCCCTCGTGGAGGGCCTTGACGACGCCCTCCGGGCTGCGGCCCGATGTCTCCACCACGGGGATCTTCTCCTCCACCGCTATCTGCACCCATTCCTCGATGGGCTGGCGGCGGACGGCGGGGAAGAGGTTGATGTTGAGCCCGATGGGGCCGTCGGTCAGGTCGCGGGCCTTCCGGATCTCGGCGCGCAGGGCGTCCAGGTTCTCGCCGAATGTGGCGCCGACCATGAAGCCGAGGCCGCCGGCGTTGGCCACGGCGGCCACCAGTTCCGCCCTCCCGACCCAGAACATGCCGCCGCAGATGATGGGGTAGCGGATGCCGAACATCTCGGTGATACGGGTCTGGAACACGCAATCCTCCTTTTCCCCGTGCAGGGGTCAGTCATCGCCGCTCTTGAACACTGAAAGGGTCAGCCCACGGGAGCCAGACGGCTTTTCTCCTCCACCGCCTCTGGGTGGAGGGCAGTGTTCAGGACGTCGTCGACGAATTCGGCCAGGACGATGTTCAGGTCCTGGCGCACGTCCGCCGGCACCTCCTCCAGGTCCGGCTCGTTGTCCTTGGGAATGATCACGGTCTTGATGGAGGCGCGGTGGGCAGCCAGGACCTTGTCCTTGATGGCACCCACGGCCAGGACGCGGCCGCGAAGGGTGATCTCGCCGGTCATGGAGATTTGGCGCCGCACCGGACGGCGTGTCATGGCCGAGACCAGGGCCGTGGCCATGGTGACGCCGGCCGAGGGGCCGTCCTTGGGGATGGCGCCGGCCGGGACGTGGATGTGGATGTCGTGCGTGTCCAGGAAATCCTGGGGAACGTTGAGTTGCTCGGCGCGGCTGCGGGCGAAGGTGAGGGCGGCCTGGGCCGACTCCTGCATGACGTCGCCCAGCTTGCCGGTGATGGTGAGGCGGCCCTTGCCCGGTATGCAGCGGGCCTCCACGTAGAGGATATCGCCCCCGGCCATGGTGGCGGCCATGCCGGTGGCCACGCCCACCTCATCCTCCTCTTCGGGGATCTCCCAGCGAAAGCGGATGGGCCCCAGGTAGGGATGCAAATCGCCGGCGTCGACGGTCGTGGGTTCGGTGACGCCCCGGGCCAGCTCGCGGGCTACGCCGCGGCAGATGGCGCCGATCTCGCGCTCCAGGTTGCGCACGCCCGCCTCCCGGGTGTAACTGCGGATGATCTCCAGGAGAGCGGCGTCGGTGATGATGAGGCGGCCTTCGGGGATGCCGTTGGCCTCCATCTGGCGGGGCACCAGGTAGCGGCGGGCGATGGCCAGCTTGTCGCGCTCCGTATAGCCGGGCAGCTCGATGATCTCCATGCGGTCGAGCAGGGGCGCCGGGATGGTGTCGAAGAGATTGGCGGTGGTGATGAACATGACCTTCGAGAGGTCGAAGGGGACATCCAGGTAGTGGTCGGAGAAGGAGAAGTTTTGCTCCGGGTCCAGCACCTCCAGAAGGGCGGAGGCCGGGTCGCCTCGGAAGTCAACGCCCAGCTTGTCCACCTCGTCCAGCATGATGAGGGGGTTGTTGGAGCCGGCGCGGCGGATCTCCTGGATGATGCGCCCCGGCAGAGCGCCCACGTAGGTGCGGCGGTGCCCCCGGATCTCGGCCTCGTCGCGCATGCCGCCCAGGGACATGCGGACGAACTTGCGGCCGAGGGCGCGGGCGATGGACTGCCCCAGTGAGGTCTTGCCGACGCCGGGCGGCCCCACGAAGCAGAGGATCGGCCCCTTGCTTTCCCGCTTCAGCTTGCGGACGGCCAGGAAGTCGAGGATACGCCGCTTGACCTTCTCCAGGTCGTGGTGATCGGCGTTCAGGATCTCCTCGGCGCGCTCGATGTCCAGGTTGTCCTCGGTGGACTTGTCCCAAGGGAGGTCGGCCAGCCATTCCAGGTAGGTGCGCACCACCTGGTAGTCGGCGGCGGCTTGCGGCATGGTGCGCAGCCGGTCGAGCTCGCGGTCGGCCTCGCGACGGGCCTCCGGCGGCAGGTGCGCCTCGTCCAGGCGCTTCCGCAGGTCTTCCACCTCGGGTGCCAGCTCTGACTCGCCCAGCTCCCTCTGGATGGCCTTGAGCTGCTCGCGGAGGATGAACTCCCGCTGATGCTTCTCCATCTCGCCGTGCACCTGCGACTTGATCTGGCGCTCCACCTCCAGCACCTCGACCTCGCGGTTGAGGAAGCCGATGACGATGCGCAGGCGCTCGGCGATGTCGGCGGCCTCCAGGACGGTCTGGCGCTCCTCCGTCTTGATGTTGAGATTGGCGGCGATGAGGTCAGCCAGGTGGCTGGGGTCCTGGATACCGCCGACCATGAGGGCCATCTCCTGAGGGACGTTCTCCGCCAGACTAACGGCCCTCTGAAAGAGGGAGCTGGCGGCTCTGGTCAGCGCCTCCAGCTCCGTGCCGGGCTTGGACACGTCCCGCAGCCTCTGCACGCGGGCCCGGAGCCAGGGCTTCTGCTGCTGGAGCTCGATGAGGGTGACGCGGGTCACCCCCTGGATGATGGCCTGGACAGCGCCGTTGGGGGCCTTGGCCATGCGGGCGATGACGGCGGCGGTGCCCACGGCGTAGGTCTCGCCGTCGGGCTGGTCGTCCTCGCCCGGCTTCTGGGCGAAGATGGCCAGCATCTTGTTGGGGCTGGCGGCGGCCTCGTCGATGGCGCCGACCACAGACTCCTCATGGGAGGCCAGGGGCATCATGAGGCCCGGGAAGAGCACCACGCCGCCACTGGCCAAAGCCGGCAGGACCTCTGGCACGCGTATGTGCTCTTCTGGCGTCTCCACTTCTGGGACTGAGGGGCTGGGGATAGCCGGTGCGGCCTCGCTGTGGGAGTCGTTCATTGCTTCATGTCCTCTGCGGGCGGACCGTCACCCGCACCCGCTGTTTCTGCCGCTGGCGCTTGGGCAGCACGATCTTGAGGAAGCCGTCCCGGTAGGACACCTGGACCCCTTCCGCGTCCACCTCGGCCGGCAGGCTCACGGCGCGCTCGAAGGTGCCGTAGCAGATCTCCATCTGGCTGTGGCGGTGGCCCGGGGCGGCGTGATAGTCGTTCTTCTGGCCGTGGAAGCGGAGGCGGTCGCCGTGCAGGTCGATCTGCACCTCTTCGTCGCCGATGCCGGGGATTTCGGCCAGGATGACCACCTCCTCGACGGTCTCGTAGATGTCCACGGGCGGTTCCAGGATGGGCGGACAGAAACGGGGACGCCCGCCTTGACCGCCGGTGAGGCGTTCCCACATCTCATCCATCTGCTGGTGGAGGTATTCGAAGTCGGAGAAGGGCTTCTGTGCCATGGGAGTCCCCCAGTACTGGCTGGCGGCCGCCGGCTAGAGCAGGAGGCGAAATCCCTCGTGGGTGGCCACGAAGCCCATCTTCTGGTAGAAGCGGTGGGCCTCTGTGCGGCGCTTGTTGCTGGTGAGGGAGATCTTATAGCAGCCGGCGCGTCGCGCTTCTTCTATAGCATACCGCAAAAGGGCCTCGCCATAGCCTTTCGCGCGCGCCGAACTGTCGACGACGAGGCCCTCCACGAAGGCCCACGGCCTGCCTCGATAGGAGAGGTTGGGGACAATGCCCAAAGTGGCGGTTGCTATCACACGCCCGCGCACCTCTGCCACGAGGAGCTGCTGCCGGGGGTCGGCCTCGATCTGGCGGAGGGCGGCGCGATAGCTCTCGGGAAGGGGCTCGGCCGGGGGATCGCGGTCGTCGCCCAGGGAGAGCTGGCTCAGGAGCTCCACGATGCGAGGCAAGTCGGCCTCGGTGGCGCGGCGGATGGTGAAACGGGGCGTCACCTGTTCGCTGGCGACTCGGGACTCGGCCACGAGCGTGTCCTCCTTGACGCTGGGGGGGTGGAACAGCCTGCCGGGCCTCAGCTTCGCGGGCGGCGGCGAGGCCTGGGCGCCGGCGGCTTCGCGCCAGGCGAGGCGCGGCTCTTCGGCGGCGGCTTCGCAGCGGCCGAGGCGCGGCCTGCTGATGTGGCGGGTCGCGCCGGAGCAGGCCCCTTGCCCGTCGTCGCCGGAGGGGTTCGCGGTGCCCTTTTCGCTGGCGCAGGCGCCCGGGTTCGGCCGGTGGCTGGCGGCGCTGGAGCCGGCCGCTTCCCCAGTGTCGCTGGAGGGGTTCGCGGCGCCCTTTTCGCTGGCGCAGGCGGCCGGGCCCGGCCGGTGGTGGGCCGCGCCGCCGGGCGCCGCCGGGAGACAGCGGTCTTCTTGGGACCGGTGGGCCCGGTGCCACCAGGCGCCTGCCTGGCGGTGGGCGGCGCCATGTCGATGGTGGCGATAGAGGCGACTCTATCGCCGGGGGACATTCGCATCACCTGCACGCCCTGAGAGCCTCTTCCCACCTGGGCGATGCTGTCCAGCCGGGTGCGCAGGACGATGCCCTCGGCGGAGATGACGATGAGTTCCTGCATGGCGTTGACCATGCGGGCGATGGCTACGGGGCCGGTCTTGTCCGTCACCTGGTGGGTGACCACGCCCTGCCCGCCTCGGGAGTGCCGCGGATACTCCTCCACCGGGGTGCGCTTGCCATAGCCGTTGGCGGTCACGGTGAGGAGCTGCTCACCCGGCTTCACTACCTCCATCGACACCAGGTGGGCGCCGCGGCCAAGGCGAATGCCGCGGACGCCGCCGCTCGCGCGGGAGGCCGAGCGCAGCTCGTCGACGGCGAAGCGGACGGCGCGACCGTCGGACGTGATCAGAACGATGTTGTCGCCTTCGGCGGCCAGGCGCGCCACCACCAGCTCGTCGCCGGCCTCCAGGTCCATGGCGATGAGTCCGGAGCGGCGCACAGACTCGAATTCGGAGAGGGCCGTCTTCTTCACCTCGCCCTGTTTGGTGGCCAGCACCAGGAAGTCGCGGTCCATGCTGCGGGCGGCCACGACGGCCGTTATCAGTTCCCCCTGGTCAATGTCGATCAGGTTGATAAGGGGGATGCCACGCGCCTGGCGGGACGTATCCGGGATCTCATGGGTGCGCAGTTGGAAAACGCGACCGCGATCGGTGAAGAAGAGGAGGCTATCGTGGGTATCGGCGACGAGGAGGCGTCGGACAGCATCGGCTTCGCGGGTTTGCATGCCGGTGATGCCCCTGCCGCCGCGGCGCTGAAGTCGGTAGGTTTCCAGGGGCATGCGCTTGATGTAGCCGCGGTTGCTGAGGGCCACCACCACCTCCTGGTGGGGGATGAGGTCCTCCTCGGAGAAGGACTCCACCTCCTGCTCCACCACCCGGGTGCGGCGTTCGTCACCGTACTTCTTCTTGAGCTCCAGGGCGTCCTCCTTGATGAGGAAGTCGATCTTGCGGGGGTTGGCCAGGAGGTCCTCCAGGTAGCTGATGCGCTGGATGATCTCGGTGAACTCGTCCTCGATCTTCTGGCGTTCCAGGCGGGCCAGGCGGCGCAACTGCATGTCGAGCACGGCCTGGGCCTGACGCTCGCTGAGGCGGAAGGGAGCGCGCATGAGACGCTCCTTGGCCTGCTCAGCGGACTGGGCGCTGCGGATGGTCCGGATAACCTCGTCCAGGTGCTGGAGGGCCATCAGGTAGCCCTGGAGGATGTGCTCCCGCTCCCGCGCCTTCTCCAGGTCGAACTGGGCGCGGCGGCGGATAACCTCGCGCCGGAAGTTGATGTAGTGCTCCAGGACCGCCTTCAGGCGGATGGTCCGCGGCTGTCCGTCCACCAGGGCCAGCATGTTGACGGCGAAGGTGGACTGCATGGCGGTGTGCTTGTAGAGGGCGTTGAGCAGCGGGCGGGCCTGGCCGGCGCGCCCCAGCTCGATGACGACGCGCATGCCGTGGCGGTCAGACTCGTCGCGCAGGTCACTGACCCCCTCCAGGCGGCGCTCCTTGACCAGGTCGGCGATCTTCTCGATGAGAGCGGCCTTGTTCACCTGGTAGGGCAGCTCGCTGACCACGATCTGCTGGCGGCCGCCGCGGGTCATCTCCTCGATGCGGGCGCGGGCCCGGACAATGATGCGGCCGCGGCCCTCGGCATGGGCGGACTTTATGCTCTGGCGCCCGAAGATGATGCCGCCGGTGGGGAAATCCGGCCCCCGGATGATCTCTGAGAGGTCGTCCGAGGAGGCGTCAGGATTGTCAATGAGGAGACAGATGGCATCGCAGACCTCGCCCAGGTTGTGAGGCGGGATGTTGGTGGCCATGCCCACGGCGATGCCGGAGGCGCCGTTCACCAGCAGGTTGGGCAGGCGGGCGGGAAGGACCACAGGCTCGTTGAGGCTGCCGTCGAAGTTGGGCGTGAAGTCGACGGTGTCGCGGTCAATGTCGGCCAGGATCT
>Ga0315296_10000193_pt1 | contig 58378 bp, 95 predicted proteins | sample YL17G14_18_MG_FD_203921 | JGI IMG/M metagenome (GOLD analysis project Ga0315296, IMG submission 203921) | Sediment microbial communities from Yellowstone Lake, YNP, Wyoming, USA - YL17G14_18 | ecosystem: Environmental > Aquatic > Freshwater > Lake > Sediment | place: USA: Wyoming | collected... | reverse complement strand
GTGGCAATTTCACTCCTGAGTGAGGCTAAAGAAGGAAGAGCTCTCCAGCCGCCAAGTTGTGTTGTCCCTGGAGCGGTTACAGTGCCACCAGCACCACCAGCTGTTCCTTCGCTTGCACCACCAGCACCACCAGCAGCACCTATGGAAATAATTGCGTTAGTGCCACTAGTTCCCGCAACGGCACTTCCTCCTGGTCCTGGAGCATTACCACCGTTGCCTCCAGCGCAAGTTATCGTGCCATTGTTGACTATTACCTTGGCAGCAATAAATAAGACTCCTGCCCCACCTCCACCAGCGCCTCTGGAAGTACCGCCACCTCCACCAGCGGTGCTACCACCTAAGGTACCAGCACTTAAGGCTGCTCCCGCAGTATAAGAAACAGCATCATTTCCCTTACGACTAATAGTCCCGTTATTGGTTAATGTTCCCTTGACGAATATCCTATAGCCAGCAGTATCTAAAATCTTGGTAGCATTTACCGTGAGGTCATTGTAGAACATATCTTTAGTGAGGGGAGTATCAGCAGAGATAGTTACATCGCCATCGCTGCCATCACCAAAGATAGCCAGCCCCCAACTTAGCCCTTCAAGTGTATTTACAGCACTGTTCAAATCGGTAACTTGTTTAGCTGTAACATCGAGGGCTACCCTCACTCCTGCTGAGTGGGCAATCGCTGCCGTTCCCTCCTGTGCCCTGACGATTGTACAGGTATCAGTGCTACGATTAGTAACCTTAACAATCTCCCTCAGAGCTTCAGTATCGAGACTAAGATTGAAAGGGTAGGTAGATGGAAACTTAGCTCCTTCTCCAGCAGCAACGTCTAAAGCTAAGTCATCATCATCTATGCCAGAAGCCAAAGTAGATTTGGCAAGGTTTACAACTACATTAAAAGTAGTAGCCATTGGCGCCCCTTCTCTCCCCTAACTCTATGAAGTGCCCGGTTTACCTACCGCTTCAGCCGACCCTATGCCTTTCGGCTGGAGCACGCGGGCCAATGCTGCCCTCTCGCTGTCGGACATACCGGCTACCTTAGCCTCGGCAGCTCGCTGGTTCAAAATATCAGCTATCTGCTTCTTCTTCGCCCTGATTCCAGCTATCAGGGTCATCAGCTTCTTATTCTCTTTCTCCAGCTGTTCAGCGGTCATTTTCTCGTAATCCATCTGCTTCCTCCTGTTTTGGTTTATGCTTAATCAATACTGGCTTACCAAAGATTTCCCTCGATTCTATCGTGCCCGGAATATATCTCCTTAACTTGCTATTGAAACCGGCTTCCTTCTTGGCTTCATCTATGATTTTCGGGTTACTGGTCAGGCCCAAAGGAATACCCTTCCTCATCAGGATTGCTTGGTCTATCACTGTCTGCGGAGCCTTCACCTGCTCCTCTATCCGCCTAGCCTGAATTATGATTGCTTTAGCCACCAGCAAGGCTGCATCCCAGGGCAACTCAGTAACCCTTTGCCCATTTACTACAAGCACAACATCAGAGCCGTCCCGGGACACAGTAACCTGTTTTATCTTCGGCACAAATACACTAACCATAAGACTCCTCTACAGCTTGAAGATTTTATTGGCACCGTCGTCCCACTGGACAGTGATATCGCCGCCGTTCGGCGTGCAGGGCAGACCAGTAGCATCATCAATATAGGCAATCAGCCGGGACGTTGCAGGGTCAGTAGTGTCCTTGTATAAGCTGATGCTATCAAACGCATCTCCAGTCACTGTGCTGACTGTCGTATTAGCAGCATCTGCCACGCCAAGGGTGACAGTCTTGCTGGCGAGATTGCCGCTGGTCGCTACGGTGCCAGCCGAAATATCGTTCAGCATATCATCAGTCGCTGGGTTCGGCGTATCATCGGTGTGGTCTGTAAACACGAACTTAATATCGTCCGTGTCCCAATCGATACTGCCATCAAGAAATCCCTCTCTACCATGGTCGTAAAGTGCATTCGCCATAATCCTCCTCCTTTGTACTAACTGCCATTTCTCATCCCCTTAGAAGTATCCATCTGAGCTTCCTAGCAGAACCACTCACGATCTGCTCAACAGTCAAATTACCTGTAATTGAGCTCTCACCGCTAACGATTCCAGCCAGGTATTCAAAAACACCTGTCCTCAACTGTCCGGATACTGAAACTACGCCGGAAACAAAACCAGCTAGTCTACTCACCACTTTTGCCTCACCGAAGACGGCAGCGGCGCCAGCAACAGCACCCGCCAGGGCACGATTGACCTTTGCTAAACCTGAAACACTAGCAACGCCAACTACGGCCCCGGCTACCCCGCGGTTTACCTTTGCCACCCCAGATACGGCAGCTAAGCCAGCACTTAAACCGGACAGGTTCCTGCTGACCTTTGCTAGTCCTGTGGTGCTTGCCATGCCGGCTATAGCACCTGCTAACTTTCGGGAAGCCTTTACAATTCCAGATACACTAGCCATACCTGATATAGCACCCACCAACCTTTGACTAACTCTGACCAGTCCTGAAACCTGTCCAGTGCCAGCTACCGTACCTGAAACCTTCCTTGCCATCTTGACTCCACCAGATACATTAGCTAATCCCATGCTCAATCCAGCAACGGGTCTGAGACATCTGATTGTTCCTACAGCCGAAGCAACTCCACTGACTACTCCAGCTAGGAGAATCTCAGGCAGAGTTACAGTAAGCGAACCTATAGCAGTGGCTTCACCAGAAGCTAAGCCTGCTATTCGCCGGGTGGTCTTCGCTAGACCAGCGGCAGTTCCTAAACAAGTTACGACTCCGGCAAGTTTTCTGGAAGCCTTCGCTACTCCAGATACGGCTGATACACCAACTGCAACTCCTACCACTCGTCTGGAAGGCTTAATCATTCCTGCTACACTAGTAATACCGTTGACTACACCTGCCAGAGGCACTTGGTATAATGTTAGTGTCTGAGGAGAATAGAAGAATCCGCAGGCATCTGAAGTTGTGCTTGCCTCTACTACATCAGTTGTGCCATCGTAGTAGGTTGAAGAGCTATAACTAGTAGTTGAATTACAATATACCCAGATTTCAACAACTATCCTATCTCCATTCAGGATGGAGAAATCCCCTGCGGCTCCAGCGGCAGTAATAACACAACCCCTTTCTGCAGTAGTATGTTCTGTGCCGCACTGAGTTGGAACTAAGATAGTTTTGACATTCCCAGAACCCTGCCTCCAGATGTAGACAAAAGTTCTGCGGAACTGGTTCATACTAACAGAACTTTCCTTAGTGCCTATACCAACTTTGAAACCTGCTTGTCCACCTGCCAGTGTCTGAGCAGCTAAAGGAGGACTGATAAACAGCCTAATCATAGTATAGTAGGCAACAGAATATGACAGAGCTTGGAGCTTTGTAAACTGTGATGCTCCCTTAGTTGCCAACATATTCAGCACTGTGTTCTTATCAGCAGGGAGTGTGGGAACATTGTCAGTATCTGTGCTTAATTCCCCAGTTGGCATATTGCCAGAGGCACTAGTATTACGGAAATACCAGGTTGTAGCCACTAGTTACTCCTAATCCTCAGTTAAGTCTAAATCACCAACTGCAAACTTGGGTGTATCGCCACTACCTATTGCCTTGGGAGTGGTCAAATCTGCCCAGTAGAGCAGGTTACCACCAGTAATAGCATCAAAGATACCAAAAGCTACTACAGTTCCCCAAGACGCCGTTGCCTCTATGAAGACAATCTCAGCGCCATTGGACTTTGCTCCACCGGATGCTGCTGGAAAGTTAGTAGCATTATTGGTGACGGCTTTTCTTTCATAAGCACCGCCAGATACCTCTGTACCACCACCAGCGTCAGTTGGTGCTACAGTATAAAGGGCAATATAAACCGTAGCGGGCCTTGCCCAATCGGCACCTCCTAGCACGTGGTCAAGTAATTCATTCTCTAAATAATCTGATTTACTTCCTGCCATGTATCAACCTCCCAACCAATGATTTTTTAACAGGAGGAGCTGTAACTTCACCAACAGGAGCAGCAACCGTTCCGCACCTTGGGCACCTGTCTCTACGTTCAAGACAAGCCTGCTCTACTGTCAAGTCAGGGAAGCCCCACTCCATCCCACACTTAGGACACTTGAACCAGCTTTTCATGTTACTCCTCACATCTTCACAATAAACTTGAAAGTGCGGTCCTCTGTTTGAGCGACTGCCGTCTTTACTTTTATAAATCGAAACGCTGCCAAGGGCGTCAGGTCATCAGCACTGACTGCGAAATTACCTGTGCCAGCGGTAATGCTAACTGCAGAGGCATCGCTTTTCTTCAGGTCTTGGTACGTCCCAGCGAGAGTATCACACACCAGAAACGTTACATTGCCACTATCAATCGTGGGTATCAGTAAACCAACGACCATAAAGCTGCCAATATCAACAGCGGCTGAAAGGTCATCTTCTTCAGAAAAATCTATCAGCGCTGAGATTACGCTGACGGCAGACATTTCCCGTCTGACTTGTTTCATGCTACACCTCCTCCACCTACTTATCTTTCTTGGACTTCTTAGCCGGCTCCTCCGCCAACTCAATAAGTGCCGAGAACGAAGTCAACAGATAGCGCCCGACATCATCCGGGACCTGCGCCGGCTGTGGACCAACAGAATACTTCACGCCGCCATATTCAGTCGTAAAAACAGTATCCCTTTCACCACTTTTCCGGCTAGGCTTTATTATCAGTCTCACCTTTCACCTCCGCCAGCTGGATTTCCTCGGCATCCCGGATTCGCATAAGGAACGGCACCATATTCTCACCAATACCTTTGAGAGAATCGTATGCTCTTCTAACCATAGCCATTTCCTTGCTGTCCAGTACAACATGCATCTTGGCTGACTTTATTTTCTTTGATAGGTCGTAGGCCTCAAATGCCTCAGCCGGTTTCAGGTTCAGGTCTCGGTTGAAAATAATATCGGCCAGCGACCCCTGGACATCAAACTCATCAGTTGTCCAGACAGGCTTACCGCCTTTCATTCTAACCTGACCCTTCTCGTCAACATCCATAACTCTGACCTCATACGGCCTTATATCTATCTTCCAGCCTTTCAGCTTCTCCGCATCCCGCACTGCACGCCTATCTGCTTTGAGCTTTGCCTGTTTGCCCATTTCAGCCTCCTTTGCTGATAGCACTTGGGGCGGTGACCACCCAACAGCAACCACCGCCCCAATCTAAGATTTTCTTAGGCAGTCAGCTGCCTACCTCTTCTTTTTCTTCTTGACCTCGGGGACGTACTCTACATCACAGACGTCACAGACGGTCTTCGGGCTTTCAGCCAGAATCTTGTCGCCACACTTCGGACAGACTTTATACTTCTTCTCCGCCATCTCAGCCTCCTTTGGGGTGATTAAGGCTCACCCCCAAAGCCCTTGAAGTTTATGCAGGTGCGGTGCTTGCTAGAAGGTAGTAGGGAGTAGTCCCCACCAAGCAAGCTATCTTAACAACTGTGCCACCATTGGCAATGCCACCATGACTTGATACTGGAGTATATCCTGCTGGAGGGAGGGCTAAAAGGTTGATGGGACTGTTTGCATAATTATCTACTCTTGCAAGCCGAATGGCAGCAGTTATGCCCCCACCCATTATCCATATTCCCTCTCTTACAGTGATATCACTTGCGCCATCTATGAGTATTGCCTGTGAATTGGCAGGAGTTCCAGCACCACGCAGGGTTATACTTAGACCTCTCCATCCCTCGGAGGCGGTAACAGCATTTGCCCCAGCATCTAGCACCAAGCCTACAACACAAGCCTCATTGCCTACGGCAATACCCGAAGCATTGAAGTCTATTTCGCCTTGAAAAACATAGGCATCTAAGACATCCTTTTTAATAACTACATTCCAGTCAGCACACTTTAGTCTCAGGTTAGTCATATCAGTGGTATCGTGAGTGATCAACTGATAAATACCATTGACTGTGCTTGACCCAGTAGGATTAGCTCCGATGATATTGAGGTTCATTTGAATCGGGTCAAGATGTTGAGTAGCAGCAGCAGCCATTGTGATATCTTTTTCAGTTGCCCGAGTACCTATGCCGAGAGCACAGTTACTCCTAGTAGAATCAGGCGTCAGGGTGGTGCTGGCAAATGTAATCGCTACACCTATCGTCCCTGTGAACGTGATACCGGTCGTGACATTACCGATGTCGATACCAGTTGTCGCAGCGCTGATACCAACGCCTGTGGTGACGTACTGCATGAAGATACCTTTGGTCAAGTTGTTGCCTGAGACACCCTCCACGAACACGCCGTAGCTGGTGGTCACCGTACCGCTGTTGTTCAGGTTGCCATGGAAACAAGCACTGGTGCCAACCGAGCCGCCGGCACTGACATCAATCGACCCCTCAACGGCATAGGCTGTCGTCACAATGCCGTTCTTGGCATCGGCGTTGCCGACTACGCCCCTCAGCTGGACTACCGTCGCTGCGTTGCCTGTCGTATGCCGAGCCTTGAACTCAGCCGCCGTCACACTGCCATTATTGCCAGTACCATTGAACGTGGCACTAATCTGGATGCCAGTTAGCGACTTCCCTGAAGCCACTGCACCAGTCGCTGTGAAGCTGGCATAAATCTGCCGGCCCGGGTCAGTCAGCGTATTAGCCGCTCTGGACAACTCCAACCGGTTATTCGTGCCATCCCAGCGAATGGTGAAATCCTGGCTGTCTCCAAATTTCAGATACTTGTCATCAGACAGCCTCACCTGGTCAAAAACATGAGTCCCTCGCCATCTCTGCATTTTATTTTTTCCTCCTCCTCACCTCAGATTGCCGCTACTTTTTAGCAGCGGCTTTGGCTTTCGCCTGGCGAATTATCTCTTTCGGGTCCCGAGTAGCAGCCACCTCAACAGACCGGCCCTTCTCCTCGGATCCCATCTCCTGAACTACCTCTTCGACCTTTGGTAGCTCTTTGGAAACAAACTTGGGCAGGGCGCTTGCAACACGAATAAACTTTGACCTAGCAAGCGAGCCAATCTTCGGAGACTCATCTGGAATCTCCAAAGTCTCACCCACCTTCAGGTCTTGCCCTGCCCAAGTAAACGGCTTTAGCACCTCGAACTTCATATCGGAAACCTCCTTCCGTTTGCAGCGCTACAACACTGCATCTATTCTGTTTTCGGTTATGCTACTGCAGTTGTGATCTCATAGCCGCAGTCGCTGCCGACCACCTTCTGGTCAAAGGCATGGTCAGCCAGCAACACATCCCTCTTTCGCAGACGCTCTTCCACACGCTCGATAGCGATGGCATAGCCATTCTGCTTCCAGACAAAGGTGTAGCCAGCTGCCGGTGTTCGGATGCTCGGGCTCTTCGGCACATAGAGCAGCAACACATTCTTCGGCCAGATATAGCCACCACTGAAAGCAACGCCTTCAGCAGTGCTGTTGTAAATCGCATTGCCGATTAGCAGCTGCTCAATGCCATCGAAGACCTTAGCCACCAGGTCAGGGGTCAGAACAGCAACCGACGTGTGCTTGTAGATATCAAGCAGGTCAGGATGGAACTTGAGCTTATCCCATACCTCAGCGCCCATCAGCATGACATTGGGGTAACGGCCAATTGCTTTCTTAACCGTCTCCCTCGCTGTCTCGATGTTGCTAATCGGGTCACTGTTGGCATAGTCGCTCCACATACTGGTTCCTGACAGCCCAGCTGTCGTGCCCCAAGCAGAAGCATTGAAGATCTTGGCAGCCAGGGCTATCTCCCGGTCCAGCTGGAACTGGTCAGCCAGCCACTCAGCGCCGTCAGACTCAAGGTCAATCGCTGCATCCTGGTTCTCAATCGATTCCCAGGGCAGCGGGAAGCTCAGACCCTTGTTGATACACTCGTAATTGGTGCTGCTCAACTCAAGTCCACCTTCCGCATACCGAGAGCCGGGGCCTCTGCGCTCCACACTGTTGCGGAACCAGAACGCCTTGCTAAATATGAAGTACTTGTCTGACTGCTTGTCTACCTGGACAATCGGGAATACCTTTTGAGCCACGTAGCTGTCATTCCGGTAGGCTATCGAGATGTTGCTTAACGCAGCATCAATATGGACATCACTCGGTGTTGGTTGTGCCATTTTATTTCACCTCCTCCTCTCTCTTAAACTTAGGCGTCGCTTATAGTCGAGCCATGGCACAGCAAGATTTGGGTGATTTTAGTGCTACCAGCAGTTTCAAGCGCAATGCCAATGACATTATCGCCAGAAACTGCCGCGGCCAGGTGGCCGTCACCATCGCATGTCACCTTTGTGCCGGCAGCAATTGTAGCCCCACCCACTACTTTAGCAACTCCCTCAATTCTAACCACTGCCGGTTCATCTGCAGCATCGGGCTTGTTTTGGAGTATCCCAATCATGCAGGCCGTATGGTCATCTGGGTCAGTTGCCAGATTAGCCTTGCCATCCGTGCCGACCTTCATAATATGGAACTGGTAAGCGGACAGGTCGCCGTATGCCTTCAGGGTGATCTCAGGTCCATCAATATTGTTTGCCATCTATTTCACCTCTTCCTGTTAGTCCTCGCTGCCTTCGACAGCTCGGGTAACGATTTTTCTCGTGGCCATGTAGTCCTTGAACAGAACAGGCTCAGCCTTGCGGATTACAGCCTGCGCTGTTGCCTCGTCTACATGCTTCTCCTGCATATGCGCTTTCACCTTCTTGAGGAACTCATGGTCTTCCTCTTCACCACCCGCTGCAGAAGTGCCCTTGGCCTTGAACACGCCGGCGGCAATCAAACGCTTATTCTGGTCCTGATACCGTGCCAGGATTTTCTTGACTGTCTCCTCACCAGCAGACTCCTCAAGGCTGACAAGCTCTTCGGCGAGCTCATCCGGAGTGCCGCTGATTGCCTTCAGCCCAGCAGCAATCTCCTTAAAATAAGCCTTGCGGTTCTCGCGCTTCAGCGCCTTGTTATCCTTCTCGAGCTGGGTAACTCTATCGCTGAACTGCTTTGTCGCACCACTAACAGCGGCAGCAGCCTGCTCCTTTAGAGCACCGATTGCCTTGACCGCATCCTCAAGAGTTGCCTCGGGTGGCAAGCCAAGAGCGGTAAACAATGCTGTCAAATCGACCTTTCCGTCCTGGAGCTTCTTCAGTGCTGCCATAACATCCTCATCCTTAGCAGACTCGGCCAGCCCCAAAGCCTTCAAAAATTCCTTGTTCATGTTCTGGACCTCCTCTCCTTTTTCTAATGACTGGTGTGCCGGTGAAAGCCATCCACGTTCACGTGCTTGCGCCTTCAGCCATCCGCATAAGCGTTCAGGGTCAGTAATACCCTCTTTACCTGAAACCGCACTCACGCAACCATTGAAGCCCACCTCACCAGCCCATCTAATCAGGCCTTCGACATTGCCTTGGAAATTTGCATCTGCATACGCCTGAATCTCAGGCGGAATGTCACCCATGCTGTGCTTCTTTGCCTCCAGCATGTGTTTTACCTTACCTTTCACCTCCTTCCACATAGCTCGGATTATACTGACGCCTGCCTTGCCCTTCATCTGCCTCTCAATCGCCTCCTCAATATCAGTCATTGCTGGCTGCAGCATCTCGAACGTAACATCGGCATCCAAGTCCAGGGCAAACTCAATCACCGAATCAGGCTCTCGGGTCACCATATAAACAGCCGCTGTCTCTAAACCACTTTCACGAACAGCCGGCAACTCAGCTCCAAGCAACGCCAGTCCGCACAACACTTTGGGATACGTCTTATCCTTGTGCTTAAAATCAAACATCACCTCAGCACTGACCTTATTGTAGCTCTTACTCTCAATCAGTTCGGCAACTGGCTGCGGAACATCAGCCAGGTCAGCATACAAAACATTACCGGACACACGCAGGTCATCTATCCAGCCAAACGCCATCACGCCATTGCCATTTTCGCCTTTTATAAGCTCTGGCTCTATGCCCATCTTTTCGGCAAGAGCTCGGTTAAATTCATCGCTGGTATGCCCAATCTTCACCGGTGGGTCCAGTATTCCCTTGAGTTCCTTAAAAGCTGTGACCATCTCCTTCAGGTCGGCAGCCGTATACTTCTCGTCATTATGCGTGCCCGTAGCAAATATCGGGACGCCTAACACTGCCTGCATCTGCATCTTGTGCTCAGCCTTACGAGCCCAGCCATGCTTCTGCCAGACCCAGCCAGCATCAGCAACTGCTTTTACCGCAAACTCCATAGCCTTTGCCTCATTCTTCTCATTATCCATGTATCCACCAAAGGCTTGCCAGAACTTATCCTTGATACCAGCCGGCAGACCCTGCGTCATCTCACCTGGCCACTTGCCTGTCGTCTCATGTTCTAACCAAGCACACAGCGCTGCAGGGTCATCAGCCTTACCCTGCTTATCAGCTACACAAGCAGCAAAATTAGGATAGCCTGCGAACGGCATCGATCACCTCCTACTGCCACTATGCCCACTTACTGCCAGCCCTAGAAACTGGCTCCCGCCTACACCTTCAAGCCTGGCCTTCCACCATCTTCAGTGAGCAAAACAAAAGCCCGACTCACAATACCGCAAGTCGGGCTTCCAGCCTCTATCGGCTCCGGGCTTCTAGCCTCTTATTAAATTAGTACTACTATAACACCTCCGTGATTTCTTGTCAAGAATGACCTGTCCGCAACAGCCCGGGTGGCAGTTTGCGCCGCGCTGTCACCAGTGGGCTACTAGCAACTACAAGACTACTTTTCCTCGCCTTCGGTTTAACAACCGGACACTGCTCATGCTCATAAACGCCTTTATCAATCCTCTTTAACGTGCCTCCAGGCTGGCCACACTTCCGGCACAGTATCAATATACCTAACCGCCACTTCCTGCTCGGCAACTTACTTACTCCTCAGTGGCAATTTACGGGGCAAATCAACAGTGGCTCCGCAACGTGGGCAATCAATAGCCACCGCTACAGCCCCATACACCCTGATAGCCTTATTGCCATTCATCACTTCCAGTACGCCTTCAACATCCTTAGCTAGGAGCTTGCCGCATTTCCTACAACGAATTTCAGCATCTGCCATATCTTATTCCTCCCTCAGCATCAAAAGAGAAGTCAAATTCTTAATTTGCTCATTCTGTTCCTTAATCTGCCAGCGCAGTAAACGGATCTCTTTTTTCAGCTCACAATTTGCACAAGGAAGTAGCCTAGCATGGGCGGCAAGGTCAGGCATTAGGTAAAGTCCTTCTATTCGGTTGTCGTCTTTGGCTACATCCGGTCTATGGTGCACTTGCTCACCTTTCAGCAAAGGCCTGCCAAGATGTCGAGCCATGATCAATCGGTGCTCCAACACCCAGCCACTCTTATGAGCCATAACTCGCATCGGGTCATTTGGATGCACAGTAACCATCACATAGCCTTGATGCTTTTTACAGCCGTATCTGCCTCGTTTATTCATACCCTGACGGCCACCACAAGAGCGACATAACAGGTTTATACCACGTTCATAAGCAGATTTCCTCATCCATTTTGGTTTACCGCACTCAGGACATTCGACCAAAACATATAAACAATCCCCAGATTTACCCAATTCAGAACTATGCTTAACATCCTTTATATCAGGATGCTCAGCCAATATCCGTTTGCGGTCACCTTCTATCTTCGGGGCTAGATAGCACTTTTTGCAATACTGCTGTTTGCCAGCATCGAAATCCGCCTTCTTAACCCATCTCTCTAGGCCACAATTGATACAGGATGCCTTAACATATAAATCGCCAGACTTAATCCCAATTTCACGACCTCTTTTAAGCAGCATATTCCCACTCTCCTGAATCATTTTCTATCATGATTCTACAACGGCAATTTCCCAAGCAGGTCACGCTTCCCGCTGGCACTGTTGGCATATCTTCCCAGCTCTCATACTCACCAGCCAGGTCCGGACAACCATGACCATGAGCCGACTTTTGGCAGTGCTCAGCCGCAGGGTCAAGAACCCACCTTACACGCCGCGGCTTCATGCCCTCCTCTATTCTCTTCTTATCTTCTCGCTGCCTATTCAAGCCTGCACCTATAAAAATACCACTCCAGAAAGCGCCAGCAAAGCCTACCGGCTCACTTCTCATCGACACCAGCAACCCGAGCAAACCAACTGCATCAAGCTGGTACTGATGCTTTTCCTTGAGCTCATCCAAGTGCGCTACAATCTTTTCTCTGATTCTCGGGATCAGACTCTCATCAACAAACTTACTATTCTGCTCTACCTGCTTCTCCAACAGCTTCTCTGCCTGCCGGTCAAGCTGACCTTTCATACCAAGACGGAACGCCTCACCAATATGCTTCTGAGCTGCAGCCTTCAGCCCCTTGGCTAACGCCAGCAGCTGCTTATCAATCACCTTCGTCAGCTCCTTGCCTTTTGCACCAGCCTCATCAGCCACCAGAATAGCTTTTTGGGCTGTCTTAGCCCACCGGTCATAGATATTGGTCAGCAGCCCCTGATACTCATTCGTCGCTTTGCCAATCTTCGAACTGCCACGCCTTCCCTTTATGCCGGCCACATCAACAAAGCTGGCAACCTCATCAACCTCCTGTTCATAGCCTGCCCACCGCTGAGGCACAGTCCCGCCTTCAACCTTTCGCTCTTCGACAACCTCATGTGTCTCCGATTCAGCCTTCCACTCCTTATAGCAGGCAGCACAGAACCAAGCCCGCGCCATACCTTCAGCCCAGAGCACCTCAACAATCGGCGGCTCCTCACAGAGCATACAGTGGTCACGCCTCTTCCTCTTTATTGCTGTTGGAATATGCACATCGCCAACATCAGGCTGAGCATGTAGCTGAATCTTCTCCTTCTTCGGTCTGGCCAGCCAGCTACCATCAGGCAACTCATACCACTCATAGGACAGCAAGCCTGGCATTGGCGGTGCCACTGGCGACCGGGGACCTTGACCAATACCTTCGGGCCTGTCTGGGAGTCCTGTGATCGTCCTCAAATAATCCTCCAGCTTCTCTTCCGGAGTCAGAAGCTGAGCCGCCACCATATCCTTAGCCATGGTCACAACCCTCTGTACATCCTTGCTACCAGGACCAGCCCAATCTATCGTCGGCATCCCTGAAGCGCCGGAGAGCATCTGCGGATTCATAGCAAACAGTAACGGCACTAACTGCTGATTCCAAGTCTCCAGAAGCTCTTGCTGGACAGACGTCAACGCCAAGCTGAAAAAGTCCTGAGAGCCTTCAACCAGTGCCTGCGTGCCTACTTTCTCCATACCCAGCAATAAGAACTGGGCAAAAAATCTCATCAGGATCACCTTGTTCAAGTCTCTGATTATCTCACGCACATTAAATTGCTTCTGCCCTGGCGAACTAATCAGCTCAAACTCCCACTTCGAAACATTGGCATCCGGACTTGGGGGTGGAGGTAAAACCAGACCTGCTTCCTCATCCTGACGGAGATTACGGATCAATAACTCCGCTGCCACCTTGTCAGCATCAGAAGCACCATACGGCAGACGGAACACCGGCAAGCCACATAGGTCACGCTCAGCGCCGATGGCCTCTATGACCTCCAAGTTCTTTCTGGTATACCACTCACGATACAGCGACCTTAACGGGCTTAAACCTTCTGGCGACCTCTTCCTAGACCGGAATGTGGCATGAAGCAACTTCCAGCTTTCTATCTCAATCAGCTGACTGCTGTTCGGGTCTTTCTGCACCATGAGCTCAACATTAAACTCATCATCCATCTTCCACTTGTCCAGCGTCTCCTGCCCACGCGGGTCAAGAATATGGAAGCCCAGCTTACCATCATTATACTGAGACGGTCTATCAGAATCCTGACCCAACCTCTTCTTAAACACCATCTCTGAGGCCGCCCAGCCCCAGGCAAGCATGCCCAGCATATCTAGCACATGCTGCCGCCAGCTATACTTGGTCATATCGTTCATGCACTGCCAGAGAAACTCGGCATTCTGCTTATCCTTCTCAGCGTCACCTGCCGGCACTGTCTCAAATTCTGCAGCCATCAGTGGCATTATGATAGCATCCAGCAGACAGCCGATAACGGCATCATCCTGCATCTCTCGGAAGACCTTTACCTTCCTAGTTCCCTTCAGCACCGCCAAATATTCTTCGCCGAGAACACCACCCCATATTCTCAGGCCGGTTACACCTATAACCTGGCTGACATCCCCCTTCTTGCCTTTAATAGCCATCACCCACCTCCTCTTTATTCATTTTCACCTGCAAACTACTTTGCGTCAATGCCCCTTTGTCCATTATACCACCTTCCACATCGATTTCTTCTCCAGCCCTGTTGCCTTCTGTGGGCCAGTTACCACATATCTCCTCGCCCAGTTCAGAAACTGCGTGGTCGTGTCCACCTGGTCATCATTGATACCACCGGGGAATATCTCATGCTCATACTCAAACTGCGGCCTCCAGGGTGCTTCTTCGGGCAAGAACACCTTACCAGCTTCAAACATCGGGGTCACCGCATGAGCTCTGGACACCTTGTCTTTGTCAACCTTAATGGCAATCACCGGTATTCTGGTATTAGATTTTAACTCCTGAATCAGCGACTGGCCGGAAGCGGCATCCTCAATCAATACCGCTATCGGCTTCCACTGGTCATGCAGGCTCACAGCCACCTGCTTCAGCCTCGGGAACTCCACCTTGCCTCGCCAGACATCCAGCAAATAATAGCCAGTATCTAATACAGCCCAAGTAGAACAGGCACTGAAATCATTAGCCTGCTTCTCCTTGAATGCTGTATCCCAGCTCTGAACTATCCCCCTGATTGGCTTAAAATCTGAGCTGTCGATAGGCAATTGCCAAGGAGCCATGCCCTGCTTCCAGTACCTCCACCACTCCTTCCTGATAATACCACCTTCAGCCGGCATTACCCTGCCCTGAAACATCATCTCAAACAGTCTGTTGCCAAGGTCTCGGCGCCGGTCCTCTAAATCTTCCCACGTCCAATAGCCTGGATAGGTCAGCTTCCCATCCTCATCAATCGCCTGCTGCTGTATAACTACCCAGCCTTCTTTCTCAAACTCGCCAGCCGGATCGTTCTCATGCCACCGAGTGCAAATCATAATCACTCTAGTCGCCCCAGGGACCAGACGGCTCATAGGCGTTCCTCTAACCCACTCCATTAGCTTCTGCCTCTGATACTCAGTCGCCATATTCTCCTGGTCAGCTATATCATCAAATATGACCTCCTCTACAGTAGCGCCAAGAAGCGGCCCACCTACACCACAGGCCTGCAGCGTCGGGTCCTTATCTGCCTCATTAGTTCTTTTGACAAACCACTCCCTTTCCGCCCATCCCTTATTAACATCAGGCTCCAAGCCATACAGAAAGCGGTAGTTCTCATTGTAGGCAATCGTGTCACGCAGGGCTACGCTGAACCTATTAGCCTGTAACACTGTGTTCGACACGTAGATACAATGATACCCCTCTGGGTTATTGCCAATGCGCCAGCCCAAGTAGTCAACACCGACCGCCGGAGAATTACAGGTTGGAAACATACCCTTTCCCGCCAGGAAAGTATGGGAATTATGCTCAACCTCTATACATTTAGTATCAGCCACCCCCGCAGGCAATATGGTGATATAATGACCAGACCTTGATGATTTATGGCATCTCGCCAGTTTGCGGGGCAAGCGAAAGACACTCTCGCCACGTAACAGAACACGGTATTTTTTACCACAGTCCTTCCCTTGACAGATGGCGTTACCAGAAACCAAAGAGCACTTCATACCGAGCGATACCACCAGTTCGGCAACCTGTTCAGCCAACCCCTCATTCATATTGCAAAACTCACCGCCATCACCGTCTTTAGCAACATACCCGTCGGTATCCATTAAACCTTGTAACAGAGACAATCTCTGATTCGGCGATGCCCTCAGATACTCCGCAGGGATTTTCTTGTGCTGCAATAGTCCATTTATCCTTAATAAGCGAGACAGCCCGTAAATAGTGGCTCTTAACCTAGTGCGGTCTTTTACTTGGAATCCATCTTTTCTTATCTCAGATGAAATGAAGGCCCGGTCCGCATCGCCGCAGGTGAATCTACCAGCGTCTGAGTCTCCATCTCCTAGCCAGACACCTAATGTATATGGTGGTATCGGCAACGGAACGTCAGGGAGTTTTAATCCACCATGCACCCCCAGATAAAATGCTCGAGCGCCAGATAATCCGTGCTGGCGCCTATAAAGCCATTCCGTCTCATGCCTTGTATACACCGTGGGCCGTTCACGGTTCAATCGCACTATCCATTCGTGTGCAGCATCAGCGATTACATAATGACCTAGTTTATCCTCGACGCGAAACACGCGACGGCCTCTCCAAATCGGTGACACGCCAACCACATTCGTGACCGTACCATCACCAGCGAATACAGCGTCGCCAACTTTTAATTCTCCCATAGTCTTCCAGCCTGTCGGGACTGGTATTGGTGTATCTAAAGCTAAAGCCTTACCATACTTAGGCGGTGCAACAATCAGCAGACGCTTGATGGAAAAATCCTCGAGTGCCTCAGTCCAGACCAGCTGATGCCAAGGCATACTATACCCATGAACAAAGCGAGTATGCCACCTCAGCCGGCTCTTAATCAGCTGCCGGTACTCTTCTATTTCAGGTGGCAGCGCTGCAATTACTTCAGTCGTCATCGGCTGGCCTCTCCTCGGGAATCATCAAACCACAACCACATCATCTTTGTCCCATCCGGGTTTGTAATCATTCTGGTATAACCTTTAACGCCTTCGGCGGCGTCTGGTAGTCATCATACTTACTAGCGGTCAGTGGCGGCTTCATGCAGGCTCCTTCGGTCTGGTTTCATCCTTCGGTATCACCATGCTGTGACAATCCGGGCAAATCAAGCAACTCTGACTCCCCAAATGAGGATGCTGGAACTCACCCCGCACTGGGACTACCTCCTTTTTGCATTTAACACACCAACACACTGTATTAGCCATTTGCCACCTTATGCTAGTTTGCAATTTCCATCGCCTTAATCTCCCTCACTGTCTCCTTCAGCCTGATTAAAGTCTCCGGAGAAACCACCAGGGTCTGCGACCTGAAATCAAACAGCGGCGGTGGCGGGCTTGGCAGCAAGTTTAAGTCCTGTGCTACCTTCAAATAATCCATTATCGCCTGCAGGTACACTTGTATCACACCATCGTTGACTGCCAGCGGCATCCCCATAAACTCATCCTCCTTAGCAATGCCTCGAGCTACCCTGTCCTCACACAGAGCAATCAGCCGGCTCAGGTGCCCAATGACATCAACTCTGAACGCCACTCCTTTGAGCTTGCTCTGTATGACCTGGTGCGGTATCACACGGGCCGCTGGCTCCAAGTGTTTATCTCGCCATCTCATTATAGCTGTAGCAGTTGGTATCCCATCCGGACCATAGCGCTTAATCAAATATTCATGCACTGCCGGCACAGACCATCCACTTGCCAGACAATCCCGCAATTCATCGAAGTGTCGGTACTTTCGCACTGTGCTTTTATCTGTTTTAGCTTTACTCGATTTTTTCATTTCGCTGTCGAATTACAACCCTAATCTAGCATTTCAAAGCCATTTCACTAGCATCTTCGTGTATGTCTTTTATACAGTCTCCTGTTTCGTCCCTTAATGGGCAGACTTGGCACTCATCCGCAATAGTGTGTTTCTTGCGTAACTTAATTTTAGTTTTTGTAAAATAGGGACATATCATATTTTATACTTCCATAGCCATCTGCCTATTTCTTTCAAGGGCAAGCTGACAGTATTCTTCTGATAACTCATACCCCACAGCCCGCCTACCCAATTTCTTTGCTACCCATAGAGTAGTCCCACTCCCTACAAAGGGGTCAAGGATTAGGTCACCTACTTTACTGGCTGCCTTAATACATATCTCTGGTAACTTCTCTGGGAATACGGCAAAGTGGGCTTCGGGGTAAGGTTGTGTGGGAAATTCCCAGACACTTCTAATATTATGGCTACTATCTCGGAATTCGGGGCCACCCCAGCGATTCAGTGGTTCGGTATAGGGTTCTCGCACCGCCTCCGCATCCCAGTAATAGCGAGCCGATTTTGTTAAAAGTAAGATATATTCGTGGCTCTCTGTGGGTCTATCGGTAACGCTCTCTGGCATAGGATTGGGCTTTGACCAGATAATAATCGACCTTACCCACCAGCCATCACTCTGTAGGGCAATAGCTAGACGGAACGGTATTAAGCAAAGGTCTTTATCTTTTAGAATATCATTTGTTTTCTTCTTCATAGACATAGAGTTTTCTGCTTCCAATCTGTCTTGATTAGGATTAGCTTGAAAACCACCAATTTTAGACCTGTCCCCACCGTGGCTCATATAGCTATCCCCGCAATTAAGGAAAAATACGCCGTCCTTTCTCATTACTCTTTTTATCTCACGGCATATCTCAACAAGATGGTCAAGATAGAGTTCGGGTGTAGGTTCAAGCCCTAACTGACCTTTCCACGCACCGCAGAGAGAACAGAACGAGCCTTGATTGCTATTTATCCTAATCTCGTGCTCAGCTATTTTAGTGCCTTCGGCGACAATGCTTTTTGAACTGTGCTTACCTGATTTACACATCGGATTGGGGATTATATTCCCCCACCTATGCTCACAATCCTTATTCCCCCATATCAAATCAGGTAAGCCAGAATACTTTCTTAAACCCCAGTATGGTGGAGAAGTCACCACGCATTGAACGGAATTATCTAGCAATTTGCTCATATTGCGTGCATCGCCGTTATAGATTTTTACCAGATTATCTTCAAAATATGGGTTCATATTCTATACTCTCATTACGGATTGGGAAGATTCCATTCTGCCAAACATTTAATCGCCACCACTCTTCGCTGCAATGAGCCTCCCAACACATTTGACAATAATGCTCTTCCCCAAAGTGCCATTCGGCTAATTCCCTTCCGCATCTAGTGCATATCATTGTCTTCTCCTTTCCCCACAATCTCCTCAAGGGTCATCCTACAGTCTCATTACGGATTGGGCATCTCCTGCCTTATTCCAGGGTAGTTATCTTAACTATTAACTTCCACATCCTGCTTCTCATTGGAATTTCAAGTTTTTCGGGAACCATATCAGGCGGGAAGTCAGATAAAAACCAGTAGTCTTTCTCCTTTACAGCATAGGCATTGTTTTTTAGCCATTTAATCACCTCAAGTGGTATCTCCATCTTCTCCTCCTTTCATTTAGTCTCCCTATAATCTCCTCAAGGGTCATCCTACAGTCTCATTACGGATTGGGAACAGCCATTGGAAGTCGCATGACATATTGATTATCCTTTCTCAACTTAATAATTTCATAGAGCTTTGGGTTAAGTCTCTGCATCTCTTGTTCCCACTTGCTATAAGCTGTGCAAGGCAAACAGCCAACCCTTTTTGCTCCCTTGATGTAAGCCTCATTGAGTGGTAAGCCCTCTTTGTGAATAAAGTCCCAAACTTCCGCTTCAGTCCACCACAATATCGGTTTTATTTTACACACATCCTCATTTTTAAGGTGTGAGCACATACCCTTCTCTTTAGCCCAAAACATCCGATTGCGGTTTTCACTTGCTGTTTCTCCCGTAAAATAACCAAGCCAATCATTCTGGCGTATCGCCAAAAGCATCGGCTTTTCTTTAAGCCAATAACAACATCGGGCATTGCCCTTTCCTTTCATTGTCTTACCCTTGGCAAATCCATATTGTTCAATACATTCCCAGAAACTTTTTTCGGGATGAGTAACGATTAGATTTAAGTTCCACTCCTCAGCTAACTTCGCCACAAAATTAACTGTCTCAGGATATTCAACGCCCGTATTATTAAATACTACTGGCACATTCGGATTGATTTGGAGACATAGCCAAAGAACAACCTCGCTATCCTTACCGCCAGAAAAAGCAACTGCCACCTTATTGCCAAACTCCTCAAAGTGGTGTTTAATAACTTCCCTAGTCTCAGCCAACTTAACTGAGAATGGTCTATTTACTTTTTCTGCAACTTCTCTTAATAAGTTCATAGCTTTGGTAGTCTCCCCACAATCTCCTCAAAGGTCATCCTACTGCCTTTACCCTCGAATGACTCCCAAGGAGCCTAGCAATTAGATTGCCCAGCCCAGCATATCCTTTGGCAAATGGACAAGAGCTATCCTTTTCCTCAGTCTCCTCCGGAGCTGCCTCCAAGCCAATATAGTGAGCATCATACCCACCCTTCTGCTTGAACACATCAAAGGCAGAGAAAGGCATCGTAAACAATCCTCTATCACCCCACTCAGTGCCCCAACTATTTACGCCAAAGAATACTTGTGCCTGTTTATCATAGCCCCAAAGACAAGTCTCATGTCCGCCAGCTACCGAATCACGGATACTCACCTCGGCCAGTCTGTCATCTTTAGGGCTTATCCACTTATCAAACCACGGCGTGCCGATAGAGACATAATGCCCATCAGCCAGTGCCTCACATATACCAGTGACTCCATCCACGACACGATAGTAGGACAGTAAAGGATACTTAGCCGCCTCTGGTTCCAAATGCGAAGGCGGTGCCATGAGATCCAGTTCCTCCGGGTCATACAGCCAGAACTGCTCCAAAAGACACCCCTTCTGATATAGCCAGTGCAGAGCATCTCTGGGGTAGCAGCCATTATCTTGCGTCAGCGTGCCCTCAAGATACCTGGCGCCGTTGTAAATCCAGGTCGGGCTGAACCATTCAGTATAAGCACCAAACCTTTTCGCCCTGGCTACTAGGTTAGCGCCTATACCAAACCCGACACAGGAGCCAACATTTCCCTGAACCCTGACCTCCGGCAGATACTCCTCGAGTACAACAACTGGCGGAATCTCCTTGAAAGTCGCCTTACGTAAAAAATCTCTTCGGTCATACTTATCTTTTAACCATCCCCCAATAAATTGATTCATCATCCACCTCCTGTTTTGAGAGCTTTCATAATAATAAATTCAGCTTCATCTACTGCTAATTCTGCTTCAGTCATTCCAATCCTCCCACCCCTATGCCTTCGGCGTTTCTGAAATTGAAGTGCTAATTCAGCCTGTGGCTTCTTAATGGTTAGATAAGGAGCAATCTGTTCTAATACTGCCCTAGCTTTTAATGCAGCAACCCTCCATTCCCAACAGACTTTTCGCGGTTTCTGATGGTAACAGGCAAAAGTGCATCCGCCAAATAAATTTTTCAGATGTTGACAAAGCCATTCGTTGGTGTTGCTGACTGTTAGTACAAGAACATAACAATATCCTCTTTTACTTGTACGCCCCTTAGCTTTATCAATCCTGATACAGCCTTCTCCATCAACAATGCCTGCCACATAAGCTAATGTTATTGCATCTAATCTCTTTTTCAAGGCCATTTAACTTCTCCTTCCCTTAATTTTATTATAGAACCGCAGGGCAAAGCACCCCAGATGCAAAAGCAGCCAGGCATAGAAACCCACAAGGATTATGGCTGCCACCATGACAATAACCTTTACCCAGGTCGCGGCATGGCTGCATGGGAATAGCAACAACCAGATAAGAGCACCTCCGCCTAGCACTAATTTCAATAGAACAACCCACCACCACTTCTTCACATGTCTTCGCCATTCGTAAGTCCAGGGCTCTAGCCGGCACCGATAATCATGCCAGTACCAGTAATACGGATTCACCTGCTGCCCCCGCCAGTAATGCGACCTTTCAAACCAAAATGACAACTTGTCAGCCCATGTCTGTTCCATCATTTCACCACCTTACATCGAACACCGTGCATCACCGGTCCCCGAGCGCCTCTACCATCAACCAGCAAACCAATTTGGCTGGCAATGCTTACCACAGCCAAAGACTGGCCATTATACCAGACCTTATCACCGATACTGCCTTTCACCAACACCTCATCAAACATAACCTCATCGCCGGATACTTCATACAGCCTGTCAGTCTCACCAACAACATTACCTTTATCGTCCTTCAGTACACAGCTAAGCTGCGACTTCTCTTTAGCTTCACTCTCCTGTTCCTCTCGAATCATCCTCTGCCACTCCGCAATAGCTGCTTTTGAGTCAAGCCCATCCTGCATCATAGCCTTTACACTGCAGCACGCTTCGTGCAGCCCATCTACCAGCTTAAAAAAGCTGTCAAGCGGCTGCTGAAAGTAAAAATTGCATTCAGCAGTGGTAATCCTCCACTCGGCCATACCAGTCTTGCTATTCAGAAACCAGTTTATCAGCATATTACCCCCCTTTACTCCCCTGGTAGCTCCGTTTCATCACCATATTGCTCCATGGGATACCCATATTCATCCTCAATGAACTTGGGCAGTTCTTTGCAAATCATCTTCACTGACTTGCGAGCAGGCTTGCCATCAGGACCTACATACCTGTAACCCTTATCGTTACGGCAGAACAACCACAACCCTACCTCAGCACTGTCACCACCATTTCTCTTCAGCACCCTGAGCCGGTACACATCGCTGATATCTACCTTCGCCTCAAACAGCCACTTCAGCACTTCTTCCGGTGGCTGCTTGAAATTCGTACCTCGGGCAATCACTCCTTCTCTCTTCAAAACTTTGTTATCATGCACTTTCTTCAACCTCTCTAGCTGGTGCTGTTCATATAACCCCTGCACTGTACCACCTGATACTTCCATCTGGCCACACCGCCCACACCGGCACATGAACTTGCCTGACTTAGCATCAAAGCCTACCTTCTCCACCCCCAGTTCTTTTGCTACCGCCTCTTGCAATGCAGCAATCGTTACAGTCATCTATCTACACTCTCCTTTCCGAAAAATATCCATCTCTTCCGTCTATGTAACCTTATGTCTCTACTGTTCCTCGGGAAGCCGCCGTAACTAACAAACTGCCTCCGCTTCTGAAAAAACCTAGCCAACAAGTCTCTTAACCATCTCGGCATTTATATCCTTACCCTCTTCAGCACAGTGAGCAGCTATATCCTTTAGAGCTCTTTCTAATGTGCGGATACGCTCTTGCAAAGCCGGTATCCATAGCTGATGCTTCTTTTTCCTAAGAGCACATAGATTGTCTGGGGCATTATCATTTTTAATCCCATTGAGATGATGGACTTCCCATCCCTTTGGCAATATTTCCCCATGCGCCTCTTCCCAAACTAAGATATGTTCCCGAACATAACCATTGGACATAGCCCTATGATAATTTGGAAGATATATGAATACATAGCCTTCTTTACTTTCATAACGGCCACCTTTCCAACTTGGCGAATCCGACCCTTTGAGAAGATTCTTCTGCTTTCGTCTACCCTGTGCTATCGCCAACCGGGCTGCGTCTGTCTTCCTACGCAAGCCGCCATTTTTGAACAGCAAATCACGAATCGTACTATAGCAACAGCCAAAGATTAGTGATATCTCATAAGTAGACTTCTGCTCCTGCCAATATAAAGCTCTTATCTCCTCTACTGGCAGTTTATCTATTATCTTCTTACCGCGTGGCAACTATCACCTCTTCAATCCTCTCATTTATGTTTTGACCAGTCTCAGAGCATTGCTGAGTTATTTTTCGCAAACGCTTCAGTCCATCTTCAGTTAATTTTACCATCAGATGCTCTTTCCCTGCAAATCGGAAAAACACAAATCCATATTGCAGCGTGTTGCCATACTGAGCATACAGGCTCTGGACTACGGCCGCTAGGTCCTCCACATTCCGAATCTTATCTGCCCGCTTCTCTATCTCATCCTGCACACTCTGAGGCAGGCTCTTCTTGACATCCTTCATCAGCTGGCGGAACATGGCATCCTTCGCCCCCATACCCATCAGCTTGCGGAGTGGGTCGCGGCCATACTTCTTCTCCAGCTCCATAAACAGCTTGGTAAACTTGTGCGGGTCCAGCTTCCCACGGATAACATTCAGCTTGATGCTCTGGATCTTCTGCATATCTTCATCCCAGGGAACTATAGACACTGGCACTTCCTTCAGCCCGGCTAGCTTTGCCGCCTTCCACCGATGCTCGCCGCCAACAATAATGAACGTCTGCCCATCCTCATTTGGAGCTACCTCAATGGCACCGGTAAAGCCATACTGCTTGATGTTCTCAACCAGCACATTGAACGTGTCCGGGTCCTCAACATTTGGATTATAAATATTAGGTTGCACGCTGTCTATCGGGACAACCCTGATCGGTGCAATCGCCGCTGGACTGTTCTCTCGCTTACCTGCAATATTTTTGCTATCTCTCTTACTGCCTTTCCTTGTTCCCATAACTCGCGAACCTCCTGACCTTTGAGAAACCGCATAAACTCACCTATACCAACATCATCTTTACACACTGGGAAAGGGCACATTAAACAGCTGTCAGAGAACTCGCAACCCTTATCACCAGGATGCCTTCCTTCCTTCTCCTCCACCACATCAACCACCTCCCCACTACCATGTGATTTAATATTCACTTCCCTTTTTATCCCCTCACCGGTGCATTACAGTGCTTTACCAACAGGCTCAGCATCTTTCATAGACATAGCATTGTGCATCGGCAGGCAAACATGATGCCGGGAGAACTTCTCTGAGCCAGGCAAACTTACATCGCTGAACTCACCACCGAACGAACCCATCGAGTAAGTTGGCTGAGAATAGATCTCGCTGGAGCACTGCACACCCTGGGCCAGTAAATACTCCTTGAACTGCTGTCTATCTACATCAGGCGGCAGCATCACAGGATACTTATACCAGTTCGGCCGGTCGCTGCGGTGCCCACATGGTCGCAGAGACGTATCATCAAACAGCTGCTCATACACATCAGCAATCTTTCTGCGATGAGCAATCCAGCCGTCCAGAAACGGAAACAGCGCATTACCAACCGCTGCCTGCATCTCAGTCATCTGGCAGTTCCAGCCTTTGGTTACCCAGTCACCCTTCTGAAACATCTCGCTACGCCCATACACCTTGCGTTGGAACAGTGGATCCCAAAGACTTTTATCGTCAAACAGCACAATACCACCCTGGCCACCGGTAGTCAGGAATTTCGTGGCTGACAGACTGATCACCGAAATATCGCCCCAATGCCCAGCTGCCCAGCCTTCTTTGAAAGTCCCCATCGCCTGTGACGCATCCTCAAGGAAAAACACCTTGTTGGCTTTGCACCAGGCAGCTATGCTCTCTACCTCATCAGTAATAAATCCGCCAGTATGCTGCAGGACCAGAACATCAAATTTCCTCTGTCTATACATCCGCTCCACATCAACCAGCGCCGGTGCCATCGACTCAGGCTGGACATCAACCCACTCAATATCGTACGCCTGCCTCTGAGCAGCAAACATTACTGACGGAAACTGGTTACCCTGAAAGGCAACAATACACTTCGCCGTCTTCCAGTTGAACAGTATATCAAATATCGCCTCAGTCGCCTGCGTCACATGGCTGTAGGTCATGGCGTACTTACGACCGGTCATCCCAGCCATGTGGATCTGGAACTCCTCCTGCTGGTCACCCCACATAAAAAAATTTGACTCGACCACATCACGTAGCCGAGCCATCATCGCCCCTTGCTCTTCTGCTGTAAACTTGACATCGGTTCCACGAATCATAATTTTCTTCGCCTCCTTATTGTGCCTTTTAATCTCAATCTCCTGCCTATTTGCAGAAAACACGCCGCTACTTTATCCTTCTTAATCCTCAAGTATGGTTCAACATCTCTAAAGAAGAGATGAGCTTCTCTGCCTGTAACTATCCACCTGCGGCAAGCACCTCCATCATATACATTGCCGCCAAAATTAGCCTTCAAATAATTCAAAACATCATCGCAATTCTTCAGGCCAATTTGAACCCATAACCTATTCCCATACAACCGTACATGTCCCTCCCCATCCAATAGCCCAGCTAAATACGCCTTATCCCACGCCTTCATTTTATCTCCAGTGGTAATGCTACAACCAACAAAGGTATAAAAAAGAGCCCGATAAACAACTAATGCCGCTGTCGAGCTCTTCAGGCTTCTATCGGCTCAAGGTGCTCTAGGCACTCTCATTGCCATTATTATATCACTATTTCTTCATTTGTCAACACTCGACTTCCATTCTTTCCTCAGGTGATTCAGCTCAGCCTGCGTCATATCGTGGTAACACTTTGGCAGTAGGCAGTGACTCCGGCCATTGACAATACATCTCTTGTCACTGGCATACTCACAATAATTATAAGGCACATCGCCAGAGAACTCACGCACCCTACTCTGTCCAAACCGCCCCTCTCGAATATACACATCCTGCTGCCTCATATCACGCAGCTCCTATTGCATCTGTTATCTTGACTATTCTCGCGCCAATCCTGTTGACTTCATCATTCAGCATACTCAGCTTGTGGTCTGCGTTCCTGACTACAGGACCAACACCTTCTTTTGACTGGCGAATAGCTTTCATCCTCCCAAGCACATCCGATTTGCTAGCTCTCAGTCTTTTCAGCCTATCCGCAGGCTTCTCTTTCACCATTCACCTCCTTCCCTTAATCAGAACAACCCATCCAGCCAAACCCAGCCCAATTACTCCGACCGACAAAGCAGTCTCAACAAGTGCTACTGCTAAATTGGGCTCATACCACTCAGCTCCCAGGGCCATGGTCAGAAACAGCACCACTAGCATAAAGCCTACAGCGACCAAGGTACTGGTTACGGCCAAAAACAAATATCAGTTCCTCATCTTTCACCTCCTCTCCTCTGCCAATCTAATCCCATCAAGGATAGCATTAAACGTCTGATGATTCCAACGATACAGTCTATTATCAAACCGAAGGTTAGCTCTGGCATCTTCTGCGTTATCACCCATGCTCATCAAAAAGTTCTCTACTGCTATTCGTTTGACTTCAGGCTGATTGGCCAGTTGCTCAATTTCCTTCGCTGTTAATTGCCTCATCTACTTCTCCTTCGGCCACAGCGTGTCGATGTCCTCGCGTACCTTCCTCTCGTCAACCGGTTGTGGAAACCACTCCGGCTTCAGCTTCCTCAGCTCATCCTGATATTTGTTGCTGAAGATGCCTGCTCTCTGCCTGCCTTCATACCACTGCCTGCACTGCTCATCATAGCTCATCCCCATCTTCTTCGCCATTTCCTTGCCCTGTTGAGTGTGCATATCAACAGCCTCTGGAGGAATTACCGGCTTCCAGCCCCTCTCCAGCTTCTCTTTTGTGAGAGTAATGGCATCCTCTACCTCTGTCGACTTTTGCGCTCTGCACAGCAACATCACTGCCTGAATTAGTTGGTGAGGCGACATATACCAGCTGAACCTCTTTCCTTCAGTCCAGCCCATCACCAGTTGATTGACCAGCCCAACTGTCTGTGGATCAGCCAACCCTACATCTTCTGATGCTATCACCAGCAGCCTTTTCGCCAGATAATGAGGGGCAACCTCATACAGCTCCAGCGCCATTCCAATTGCATTCTCCTCATCGCCTCTCCGGATCAGCTTTTGGAGAGCTGAGGTTGCCAGCCCAAACTCAATCCCATGCTTCGTCAGTTTTGCCTTGCCTTCCTGTTTTGGTTGAACCATCTCGCCTGCCAGTCTCCTTTCACCATTTATCTTTTGCTGTTCCATCGCAATCCTCACCGCCTTCCGGTGCTTGCAGTCCCTTCCATTTAGACCAGCCATGCAGTTGCAGACCAGCTGGCCACCTTCCTCTACCACCTCATAGCTCACCCCTGGCTGAGAAGTGGAGGGCACTGCCCATCGGCCTTCACTCACCGGGATGACCTGGATTTTTTCAACCTCTACCTTTTTCCCTGCCATTTCCTTTCACCTATCCTTTCCTTTTAATTATATTGAAACACTCATACGACATAAGTCAAGTCCTACCTCACCTTTATCGGGTTGCTAGTCATCTTCGGATTGCCACCTCGAGTCCTCTCAGGATACTTCTCAGCAAATAACCTCTTGGCTTCTTCGGCTGTCTCTGCGCGGATTTCCTCACCCCGACCATCTGTTATACCTCTTATCAACCAAGTATACTTCAGCGCATCATTCGCTTCTTTCTCCAGTTCCTTTGCTAATTCCCAGAAGCCCTCCATCTCTCTTTCTCCTTCCATTTATTTTTTATCCTATTATAAGCGTAACACTCATACGGCATGATGCAAACCTGTATCGGAGCATTTACACCAGTTGCAGCACTACAACCAAGAAAGTCAGCCCCAGCTGACCCTCTGCTATATCAGTGCATCTTTATCCGTACACTCCTATGCTTAACAATACTATCTCAACTGCTTCGCCGCTTCCTCTGAGCTCGCCGGAGGCGCCTGAGATTTTTCTGGTCACGTTCATACTGAAACAGGTCGGCTTGCTTCTCCCGCTGGGGCTGTTCGCTATTCCGAGCCGGCGCATCAGTCAGGCTACCATCATCCCTGAACTTCGCCTGCCGGGCCAGAGGAACTCTATCTTCGGCGACGCCTTGCCTGGGCAAGTTTGTCTTGGAATCTATCAGGCCGCTATCCAGTCCCAGGCGGCAATGTAAACAGAGCCCCTTGACCAGCTTCCCTTCTCGACTCCCGCATCTTTTGCATGACCTCATCAGTCGAACCCTCCGGTCGCGGATGGCATCTACCACACAGCCACTCCGCTGGACCTATTCCATTATCCCTGAGCCACCAGTCATTTGAACCGCAGTTTCTACACGGTGCCGCTGGCTTTCCCACTGCTCCCTGGTTCTCTGCTTCTTTTTCTCCGCCCATTCTGGACTATCTCCTTCCTGCAAGAACTCATCACCACCAAGAACAATGTAATAATCGGGCAACGGATAATAATATGCTCCGCAGACGCCATGAAACGGCGGGCTTTCAAATATCGCCCAGTACCGGCCTTCGGGCCACAAATTCAGGTCAATACTCCGATTCACCGGCCCAAAGGGGTACACATACAGTCTCTTACTCGGGACCAAACTGGAAGCCAGCCGAGCATCGATAAGCGCCTCCTCTGCATGAGCATAATAACAGCGGTGTATCCAGCCAGACTGGTAGCCGGTGCCGAGAACCGGCCAGCCATCTATCCTCGGTATTTCATTCTTATTGGCCAGTGCTGGCTTCTCCACGTTTCTTTTCTCTCAAGGCCGCCTTAAATTCTCGGTCGTAAAGCTCCTGCCGGGCCTGCCTTTCAATAAACTCCAGCACATCATCAGCAATATAGACCCGGGCTTTCCTTTGAAGGCTCACATAAGGCAAACCCTTACCCCAGCGCAGATGATCTAGCTGTTTCTTCGTCAGCCCAAGTATGTCCATCAACACCACCTCACTCAATACCTGTTGCTCCAGTTTGTTCTCCATTTCTCTCCTTTCTACCAGTCAGGCATTTCCTGCCGGTAAACCATTTCAATCTTACCCTTCGCCGGTATCTCCTTCGGCGGAACATAAAACGGGACTGTGGGCGGCAGGGACTTAACCAGATTATCTTTCAAAAAAACAGGCTTTCGAGCCGCAACGCATTCATAGACTAGCTGCTCTACCCAATCAACCTGCGGTGGGCGGTACGGTCTGGTAGCAGCACCAACTGTAACCCAGCCAACCATATCCCACTCAGCCCTCCATACCGGGGGCACGACCGGGCCTAGCATTGGCTCCACGCTCAGCCATATCAGCCCAGCCTCAATTTCAGCCAAAGCATACAGCACCTCACGCAGCTTACTGCCATCAGTGATCGTCACACCGACCCACGCATTCTTTGGAAACGGCGACCACCTCTTCAAGTTCCAGTAGCACTTCGTCAAGAAAACAAACCTGTGCTGCGGACAATTATTCAGCACGCCAAATAAAACCTGCCTCAGTGTCCCTTGCAGTGTAAAACTGCCATACCTCCATATTTCATCAGGCAAGGGCAGTGACATTCTCTGCCCCGGATCAACCCAATCTCCAAACATATCACCTACCCAGCCAACGCCAATGATGCTGGGCTTCTTTACAGACAGCGAAGACAGCATCGCCTCGGGATACCAGGTCGGGTCAAAGCCATTCGGGTAGTGGCTCTTAAACCGCTTTACAATCGGCATAGCCCAGCAGTTAAAATCCTTTCCACCCCCGCCGCAGATACCATTTCTCCAGTTATCGCAGCCGGAGTAAATTCCCCAGGCAAGGTCAAGATATTCTATCCCACTGTGACTAAGCCTTGGTGCTTTCATGTTTCACCCCATAATCAGTAATCAGCTTCCCATCCAGGTGGTCTATCTCATGACAAGCAACCCGAGCCTGAATCCCGCTCAGCTTATACTTCACTAACTTGCCATACTGGTTTACTCCCTTCATCACAATACTCATCGGCCTTTTCACCAGCACCTTGACCCCAGGGAGCGACAGACAACTCTCAGGACCCAGCTGACTACCTCTCTGTTTTGTCAACACAGGGTTGACAACGCATATTGGCGGCACCCGGTCTATCCTCATCACAAACATTCTCTCCCTATAGCCCACCTGATTAGCTGCCAAGCCAACCGCCTTCCCCGCAGGGCCATTATAGTTCTGCAGAACATCAAAAAGCACCTTGGCCACCTGTTCTACTTCGGTGAAATCAGTCACCTCATGGCACTTAGCTCTCAACCGCCTCTTATCGGTTACTATCTCCATTATTCACCTGCCACTAACTGTCAGCTCTGCACGCTGATAAATTTCGCACCCCGGGATCTGCCTGATACCGCTCTGGACCGCCGCCCTAATGCGGCGCTCGTCAACAATCTTGTACTGCTCCGGCACCTTGCTCTCATCAACCACCTTGAAGTCCCACACCATCCGGGTAAACGCCTTGCCACTTTCGGTGCGGACCACCCTCTCCGGCTCCTGCGGCATGACAACCGGCACCACTTCGCCAGTTTCCTCAGTCTTTTGCCGTGCCTCCTCGAGCGCCTTCTTCTGTGCCTCAGTAGCAAGCCTTTGCTGCTCTACCTGGTAGCCGGATACCTTGTCTCGGACAATTCGGTCCGCCTCGAGCACTGGGCCAGTGAACTCCTTGAACCGGTCATTGATCACCTTCACCTGGTCATTCAGAGGCTTCACAAACCATGTTCTCTGAGCCTCCAGCTCCTTCTTGGCAGTAGCAATCTTACCAAGAAAACTCACCCCATAGTCCCTAGTCTGGTCATCAAAGACCTCCATTCCCACCGCTTCTTCCCTGATCGCCCTGGCTCTATCAACCAGAGCCTGCTGCTGTGTTGTCAGCTGAAACTCCATTCTATTCCCTCCCTATTTATTTCCTGCGCATCACCAAACAGTGGATGCACCTTACACTATCAATCGGGTTTTTCCCACCACAATGAGCACAAACCCACTGAGGCATTTTCGACACATCCACCATACCCACCTCCTACCTATTGAAATAACGAAACAGGCTCAGCGCGGCCAGAAAGCCATTAAAATCACGCTGATGCTCTGTATGCTCTTTGACAACTACTGAGTCATGCTCAACCTTGTCTATCCTCACCACCAGCCGCCGGCACGCATTCTTGGACATAACCAGTGCTCCTCTCTGGAGTTCATTCTGTATCCACGCTTCCCTGTAGGCTGCCAGCTGCAGCGGTTGGTCAGGCCAGAAGCCACTGGTCGTTTTCAAGTCAATCACCGACGGCACCTCATCCCCCTTCAGGATGGCCAATAAATCAACAGTGCCGGCATAGCCATACTGCCTGTTAAACACCTGTACCTCGGTAGCTACAACAGCTTCAACACAGGTATCAAACCAGCGCCGATAAGCCGCAAACATCTGTTCTACCTGCACACTCGGCCAAGCAAAAAACATACTATTCGGCGGAAGCTCATCAACAGTAGCGTTAGGAACCTGCAGCTTATTGAACAGATAGCACGCCCTATGCAGCTGAATACCTATCTCGGCCGCTTCATCCCGGATACGGTCAGCCTCTACATTACCAAGCTCACCCCGCCACAGCTCCAGCGCCGGGGACCTGATAATTGACAGCACAGTAGTCACACTCGGATACTTGCGGCCATCAATCAAATAATAGCGCTTGCCGTTGACCTCAACGACCTGCATATCCTGTCCCTAACCTCTTCCTTCTCTCGGCAGCTACCGGTAGTCCCTGCCTCTGCCTGAAAAGCGGCAACGGCTCAGCCGGGCCCAGAAGCTCCCAACCCAGCAGCCGGAAATAAGTCTCAAAGCTCCGGCGGTCAGTCTGAATCACCAAGCCGTCAGGCCCATCAAAGCAGATATAAACCTGATCCTCTATCTTCGTTCCATTCATCATATTGTCCATTTGATAAAAGCGTAACACTACAACTTGCTTTTGTCAAGTGTGTAGCGCTACAACAGCTTTATCTGATACAAACTCTCCAGCTTCCTGTGACCATTCATATCAACATCGTGGACAATCGCCGGGACCTCTTTCCAACCCAGTTGCTGGACTGCCCTGAAGCGCCTCTCACCAGCGATAATGATAAACCTACCATCACTCTTGCGGAGGTTCACTGGCTGCAGAAGCCCATTGCTCTCAATTGACCGGGCTAATTCTTGCAGCGCTACATCATCAAAATCTTGCCGAGGCTGCGTCTCATCCCTATCAATCAGCTCCACCTTTACCCGCTGTATCCCTGCTTCCATTCTTCACTCCCTTCAGTTTCAAATGTTTCATCATTACCTCATATCTCTCTTGCATACGAATATCAGCCGGACCTAACCGCCTATATCCTCTCGTTAATCGCTCCCTCTCAAACTCTAAGGCTAACTCTGCCTCATCTCTTTTAATAAGCATATACGGTAAAATTAGAGCTAGAAAATCACCAGCCCTCTTACCATTTATGCACCAACGCTTACACCTAACACCCGGATATATGCCACCACCAAATTTCTCTTCCAACCTCCGCAATACAGGATAACCTTTTATTGTTTGCCCGACGGCTATTTGCAGTTGCCGTGACTTCCTATGCTTATTGCTACGGCATATCCCTATAGTACCCTCGCCATCAAATATACCAGCGAAATATGCCTTTTCAACCTCAGTAATCATATATTGTAATTGTAGCATTTACTATAACACCTGTCAAGTCCATTACCACTGGACAAACATCGGCATAACCACAATCACAACGCCTGCCAAGTCACCATGTATTCTTACAGGAGCTGAGAAGGCCGTAACCTCAACAGTCAACTCGGCAAACAGCTTGGCTACATCAGCCAGATACATTGGATTCAACGCTATCTTGCCATCACCAGTCATCTCAGCCGGTAGCTGCGCCTCGAAGCTATCGTCATCATCAGCCATGGCCAGTTTCAGAAAGCCATCCTCAGTCTTAGTCAGGCGCACGATAGTACTCTGAAACTGCAAGACCCTGCTCTGCAGCAAGGGACCAGAAACAGTAAACGTCCACACCGGTGGAGCCGTCGGTATCAGCATCCTGTACACAGGGAAATTGCCCTGAATCAGCTGACTTACAAACTTCACATCAGGCTCCACCTCAAACCACATCTTGCCACTATCGCACCCCATCTTGACTGCCTGTTTCTTCTTCATAATTCCAGCAAGAATAGCACACGTTGACCGGGGCAACAGCCAAGAGCCAGCAGGCAAGCTCAGATTCATCGATGAGGTAAACAGCCTAAACCCATCAGCTGCGGCAAAGAATACTTTACCTTCTCCGAGAGACTCTACCAGCACCGCTCCCAATACAGGCCGGGGCTCCTCCTCAGCCGAGAACGGCCACGCTCGCTTCAGGTTCAGCACAAACTCCTCACCGACATCGTATTCAGTTTCACCACACTCAATGCGTGGGAGCTCATCAGTTGGCGGCAAGGTCTCAATATAAACCTTAACCTGACCATCAGCATCGCTTAACCATACACCGCAGTCCTTGCTCTCGATTACTACTGTTCCTTTCTCATGTTTCACAAACTTCCTCAGCTTCTTCAGCGGTATCAAGACTTTCCCCTCCTCCTCTACAGCAGCAAAGAGGTCAACCACCACCATCTTCTCCAGGTCAGTCGCCCTCAGATATGCCCGCCCATCCTTGGCCTCAATCTCCACATAAGTCAGCACAGGCAACGCCGGGCTCCTGGGAACGACCATCCTCGCTATAGAGCTTGCTCCAGCAAGCCGGTCACCAAGACATTTTAACTTCATTTTCCTTCTCCTTCCTACCTTACTACCAAATAAACAGCCACCATCGCCAGCCCGACCCCGAGCCAGCGGTCCCAGCTGATTGCTTCCAAAAGAATCAGCCTAGCCAAGACCAGCGCCAGCACCGGATACATCGACATTACCACTATCGGCAGCGAACTCCTGGCACCAGCCATACTCCATGTAAACAGGATATACCCAACCGCAGCTGCTAGACCAGCTACCACCCCAAATCCAATCGCCGGTAGCGGTGGCAACTTTGCTGGCCAGGCTACTCCCAGGGCTACTGCCATCTCACTGAGTGCAGCGAAGAACAATATCTCACGCCAGCTGTAATAAACAGTGCCAACACGCCAGAAAAACGCCCAGAGAGCATACGCCAAAGCAGATAACCCAGCAAAAACAACCCACTGCATCCCTTCTTATTCTCCTTTCCTATTTATATCGTAACACTCATACGGCATGTGTCAAATTTCCTCTACAAGTCCACCGCCGCCTTTAACTTCAGGTATATATCGCCTAACCCCTTATCTATTCCCTCGGCTAAATGATGGCAGCTTCCGCAAACCCATACTCCCTTCCTAATATCTGCGTCCCAATGATGATAATCCAATTTTTTCTTTAGCCGCCCACAAATCTCACAAATATCATCTGGCCTTTCTCTTTTAGCACCTGTTAACTGACCATCTTTCGTGCACACAATGTGCCTTCTTCTGTATTCTCTTATTCCCTCCCTGTTCTGTCGCAGCCACCGCCGTCTTCTCTCTTTATAACGCTCATATCTTTCCGGGTCCTGCTTCATTCTATAATAGGATTCTAACGCAATCTTCCTATGGGCAACCTTATTCTCCATACTTGCATTCTAGCAAAACTACTTCTGTTAGTCAAGTCATTCTTTATTTACAAATCTAGCGACTTGACCACCGGCAGCGTTTTGGCTTCATCATCCTCCCAGCCAATCTTACACACCGCCACAAAATCAGGCGTGCCCAGCACTATCGCTGCTCCATTCTTTGGCTCATCCGACCGAATCATCAACCAGCCATTCTTAACCACTCTACACTGCCGGACCAGCACCTTAAATCTAACCTTGACTCCCTGCTGTTCGAGCTTTGCCAGCTCCTCTTTCCCTTCCAGCATAACCAGTTTTGCCACGATTCCCTCCTCAGTTATTGACTGGCCAGACTAAACGGCCAAAGAACTCTGGCGGATTCCAGATTCTCAGCTGCATATCCGGCACACCTATCTTGTTGAAATACAGGTGATAATGCTCATCACAGCCTTGGCAGCTGACTTCATAATACGCCTTGATGCCATATAAACCAATCGGGCCTACTCCTAACACTAGCTTACCACCACACAGGCACTTCGCCGGTATTTCTAGCGCCAGATTCCTTTTCTCCATAAACTCCAGCTGATACGGATTTCTACGCATCACTCTTACTCTCTTTTCCTTCTAACGCAGCATATACAATATCAAATACTTCATCAACAGTCGTATCACTAACTCTGATGCTGCGCCGCCAGGGACCTTGATGGAGCTGCATCCTGTTCCCGTCTGTATCTAACCCTGTAACTGCTACCTCCACGCGTCCACTGAACTTCTGCTCAGGCTTACCTCTCTTAAAGCGCTTCTCTATCTTCACCTTTACCTCCTTTTCCGCTGCCTCTTTTTCAGCAGCGCCTCATACTTATCTTGGACCGGCTTATGCTGGTTATACATCCTCAGCGCCCGGGCCTTGGCATCCTTCATCAGCCTGTTCTCCAACACTTTCCTCTTCACCCACTGCTTCTTGCCAACATTAGGCATGTATACCCAGCTGATAAACTTACCATTCTCATTTCTGGTCATGCTGTAGCAGAACGCCCAGATACCAGTAAACAGCTCAAACTTGCCCCAGTAGCGATACCTCAGCCCATCCGGGAACTTCATCTTTGCTGGAGCATGAGCATACTGGTACTCAGCCATCAGCTTACCGAGAATTATCTCCGCCTCTTCAGGCAACCTAATCCTTTCCTCTGCCATGCTACATCTCCTTATCTTCATCAGTTCCTCACCGCCTTTGCATAATCCAACCAGTGCAACCAGTCACCAGGCATCGCCTTGGTGCTTCTTATCAATTCAGCTAACTCCTCAGACCTCGGCTTCCTGACAATCTCAATCAGTCCTTTCTGGTACATCTCTCTGATAAGTTCATCCATGTTTCTCTCCATCCTAATGCCCTCCATTTCCATTCTTTCTAGCTTCACGGCACACCGGGCAATACGACGGCAGGTGGTGAGTATTCTTCATACGGCGCTCTCGCTGCCGTGCTGTCTGCCAGCCATCATGATCCCACACCCTGGCCACGGCCACCTCAGAACCATTCGCCACAACCGCCTTGACCAGCTTAGAACCATTACCAGCCAGATGCGTCGCCAGTCTTTGCTCCACACCATTAGACGTCCAACCACAATAATGCTGGGCATGATGGAGCGGCTTGTCGAAGTGCAGTAGATACACGTGTGGCATTTCCCTTCAATTCCTTTCGGTTATTTTTTATCCTATTATAAGCGTAACACTACAACTTGCTTTTGTCAAGTCCAGATACAGACATTTACAGCGGTTGTAGCACTACAACATAAATAGCAGCCCAATGCTACGATACAACGATAGCAGTCGGTAGAAAACAAACCACTCCTGTCATTACCTATGCTCTTTCAAGGTTTACAAATCTGCTTTTCAGAACTGCCCACACGGTTCCCAACCGCCGGTTCCACCATAACCCACATGGCAGGGGCGACAAAATACCACAAGACGAACTAGGAAGGCTAATGAGTGGCTTAAATGACAGTATGAGAGGAAAGATACCTTGAAGCAATCAGTGTATTGGCATGAGATTACAACTTTGACTCGCTAAAGCTCACAGAGCTGAATTAAACAACAAAGCCCTCTTCATTGAATGACACTGCGGAAATTTAAGATACGACAAAGGGCTGACCATTAAACGAGGAGATTATTATGCACTCCCATGAAACGGCAGGCAGCAAGTCATTACAGTGAGCTCCCACCAACTAGATAGAGCTCAGCCGGCACCAGCCGCTTCATCAGTTGAAACCTGACAACATAGACAAGCTCATCAGCGGCCTTCCACTGGTCAAAGAATTGCCTCGGGTACTTCCCACGAATCAAGATTCCATTCTGCTCCATCCATTCAAGACCTTCAGCTCGATAGTCCATTTCAGTCATCTGGCTTGTCCGCTGCAGGTACGGGTCAGTAGTCAGCCTAATAATCGCTACCTGCTGGCCGCCAACTCGGGGCAGCCTATCCCAACCTTGAACCACGGCACCAGCCTTAAAACGCCTGGCATAATCATCATTCCAACTGCGCCGGGTGCAGCTTTTGGCTCCGGCCAGCAGCGCGGCGGTGGTCCAGGCGAACGATACAATCAACACTCCCTACCTCCTCTCAATAACCTCTATAGAAGGCAAAGAGCCATAAGCCGATAGAGATATATCTACCCCGACCATCGTGCCAAACCGGTGTCCAGATATGCCGCCAGAACTTACGTGGTAACCATCCAACATCATAGTTCACTCGCCTTATAGTAATCATCTTGCCTTCTCTACACTAGACACTTAACGCCTCTCCTATCGTAATTATCAGCTTCGGCTCACAGCCAGGGACCGCCTTTGGAGCTCTACAATCCACTATTCCCATCCTAGAATCAGTTTATCATGCCCCTTACGCTTTATCGCCTTGAAAAAATCAACATCAATGAGCACCAACTTCACATATGGAAAATACTTTGCCATGCGCTTTCTCGCTGTTTTGCCTCTTGCGTAATCCCATCCCTTAACTTCATGATATTCTACATGTCCATCAGAGAACAACAGCCTAAAATCAGGCGTATAAAACCGCGTTCCTCGCTTAATCTTCGTGAACTCAAATGTCTCGGCTTCAAATTCCCATTCTACTATCGGTTCGCCATGCGCCATTAGAAAATTAAGATACCGAGCATAATTAGCCTCATAGGAGCTTCTGAAGTATTGACCACCCAAATCTTCTCGTTTGCCGCCAGCACCGCGAGAATAAGTCAGTTTATTTTGGACTTTTACTTTATTGGCACATTTTATACTACAGAATACCTGGCCTGCTGACTGCTTTACATCAAAAAACTTGCCACACACCGGGCAGGTTATCACCACCCTTGACCCTCTAGGGTGACCATCCCTCCGGATTCTCTCTCGAGTGATATTTGCTATTTTAGCTCGCTCTTCGAGGCCGGCAGGACGGCGCAAATCAGTCAAACCCATCTTTCGAGCCTCATGACATATACCAGTCTTCGGTCTGCATAATTGCTCAGCTATCATTGGCAAGGATATTCCCTGTTCATATAACTGCTTTATCTTTTGCTTTTCTTCGTCTGAATACTGCAGCGCCTTCTTTCTAAGCCTTAATTCCCAGGCTTTATTTCTAACGGCATTCTCACTCTTCTCAACGACACCAGCAATATCAGCATAGCTAACGTTTAAAAAATTATTGCGCAGGAAATCCAGCTGCCAAGGCATCCAAACATCAGATAATCTAACCATTTGAATTTATTATACCAGATTTGCACAATAAAATCAATCTGCGGCCCGCCTTCACCCCTGGTCCTGACTGAACAGCCCATCACACTGTCAAGCCTTAGCGTCATCTTCGCACCTTAATCATGGCACCAGTAAACAGCGGCGTTATGCGTCAGGTTATCATCTATATGAAAGAAAATAACCTCAAGCGTCGGGACCTCCTCCTTCACACCTTTCCACCACTTAGTTATCGCTACCAGTAATTCCTCATAAGACTCAGCATCGTGGAATACCTGGCATTTAACCGGGTTTCGGCAATCATAGCTTTTCATCTTCATCTCCTTTCACAGTATCGGCTATTGTTTTATCTTCATCTCTTGGATAAACTCGGCAAAAGCCTTCTCCCAAGCAATATCTTTCTCCTTCTCTGGCAATTTATCATAACCCCGTGGGAGAAATGGCTCCCTAGTCCAGTCAAACCAAGCATCCCGGTGGCAATAGCATAGAGAGTGTTTGTCATCTTTCCCACAGACCCATTCGCCCTGGGCGCCGCAAACCTCACAAGCATCAGGCAACCAATCTTTCTTGAAGAAGCCATACCTGGCTTGGCACGAAGGACATACAGGGTGGTCATTTACCGTCCATGAGGTTTGGCTTTGACACAACAGGCACGGTCTAATATTGCCTACCCCCGAATCGGGTTTCGCTATGCGTTTGAGTCTCCTCTTTATTAAGGGGTCATCAACACCGGTTACGTTAATTTCTATCTTTGGTTGCACTCAACTCCTCCTCAACCTATACTCCGGGGCATCTATCACTACCACCCTGCCAGATCTCTGAAGCCTACTGGCTATCCTCACCGGCAGAGCATCAAGCGGCAGATTTGTCGTCACCACCAGCGCTAATCCATTGACACATCTATAATCTATGATGGTGTCTAGCTTCTCCTCGACCCACTTAGTAGCCGACTCGGTCCCGAGATCATCTAGGACCAGCAGCGGCACACTACAGAAAAACTGGAACTGGCTATCATACGACCTCTCACCCTCGAGCTCAAATCCCCTCCTCAGCTCATCCAGCAGTAACGGCACATAGGCATACCTGGCTGGCATACCCCGGGCCAGCCACCTGTGGCAAATAGCAATCGCCAGGTGAGTCTTACCCAGGTCTACACCACCCATCAGCGTCAGCCACTTCACCCCCCCAGCTCCATCAGCCAGTTGCAGCGCTGCATCATAGGCTTTCTCCAGCCCAGCTATCCTTTGGAATCTCTCAAACGTCATGCTATCAGTTCCAGCCGGTAAGCCACAACGCCTGAGATATCCCTCTCTCCTTTCCTGCTCATCTTGGTCCTTCATACACCGGCAGCGGATAACTCGGCTGTAGTCAGGCCGGCCATCCTGACCAAGCGGATACACCCAGCCAGAATCCAGGCAGACTTTGCAGTTATACACCTCAGCGAAGCGGCTTGCCGACGCTGGCGACGAGCCTTTCAGCCCCTGCCGCTTCAGTATCTCCCCTATCCTTTCTATGCCTTTCTCCCTTTCCAATATCCTCATTCACCCACTGCATACTGACGAACTCTCCACCCCTGTATATCACCTTATCCTTCCACAGACCAAAAATCTCATCCCAGCTGAAACCTCGGCTTAGCATCTTCTTTACAAACCCAGCTTCCTTCGCCGGATTAGGGATCGGGTCTGTTCTACAATGAAGTCGATACGGGGCGTTAGGCTCTGGGAAGCCAAGAAACTTCTGCATCTCAGCTATTTTAGGATTGCGTGACAACCCCTGAGTCTTCTTAATTGTATCTTCTTCTACTGAGTATTCTTTATCGGACACTGGTGACCCATCAGGAGCGGACAAAATTGTACCTTCTTGAGCGGACAATTCTGTCCTATCAGCTTCAGGGTAGGCTAAATGCAAGGGCTCAAGAACATAAACATTCGTTTTAGACAACCCTCTGCGCATCTCGGATACCAAGCCAACCTCTTCGAGAGCGGCCAGATGGCGCCTGATTGTCCTGCTATCACAATTCATATCATCAGCCAGCCGTTTCTGCCCCGGATAACAAAAACTCTGTTGCCAAGCATAGCTCAGTAACAGAGCATACAAAATCTTATCACCGGGAGCCAGTCTGCCATCCCTCAGAACCTGATTCGGAATTTGGGTAAAGCCAGGACGCAGAACCTTATCACGGATCTGCAGAGTCTGGTCTTTCATGTTCCCTCCTTACTCTTGTAATAGCCCGCTCGGCCCCTCCAGTCTTATCGTAAGTGGGCGGCCAGCCGCAGAAATAGTAAGCACATGCCCATCTTCAAGCGTTATAGTCAGGCGCCGGCCCCGCAGCTGAAAATCAGTCACCCTCTTACCGGTTACAGTCTGCCCGATCGGGTGCTTCTCAAACTCATTCCTGAGCTCAATCTGACAAACGTGCTGGCTATCATCAGGATTAAACAGCTTGAGCTGCTTTTCTCCATTAACTTCTTCCAGCCGCAGCCTGACATCAGCACCACAGGTCGGGCATTTCTCAAACGGCGTCCGTATCTCATTCCTTCTAAATGTTCTTTGTTCCATCTAGTCCTCCTTCTCTGAGAGCAAGCCTAAAATCAGCGCCGGGTACTAAACTGTCGGCATCGGCGTTCCAGCCGACGCCGTCGTGCCTATTTCGATGACAGGTTAAACAGATTAGCATACAATTCTCCTCACTGTCCGCCAGTTTCTTTATTCTTTTACCGTGACGGCTCCGTAGCACTATATGATGAAACTCAGCGCCGAGAGCTAAACAGCGTTGCCCATTCGGTAATTTCCGTTCGCATAACCCACTTGACCGCCTTAAAACAGCCTCTTTTACTTCTCGGCTAAATGCCATTTCTTAGTCTTTCCATCAAAAGCTTATTCTCAAATCTAAGCAGCCTGACTTCTACCTTTAGCTCTCGCTGCTGCTCCAGTAACTTATCCAACTTCCGTTCCCACAATGTAATTTGATTATGTCCAACATCACTAGTGAGCTGCAGAGTCTCAGGATATCTGTTATCATCTTTAGCACAGCCCTTTTTATGGTGAACAATCTCCCACGGAAGCAAACAGCGCCCAAAAGACTCCGCTACAACCAAACGGTGTTCTGCTACATACCCATCTTTCTTCGCCATAGGCCAGAAAAAATCATCAGGCGACAATAAGACTTCAATATAACCACCTTTAACCTTTCTTCTACCACCCTTCCATTGAGGATGCTTATCACCTCTTCTCGAGGTGCTAGCTGCTAATCTTCTGTCAGGCATGCGAGCAGCGCAAGCACGACATCTGATGGAATCAAGCCGACCATTACGAAATCTGCCCCAACGTTCCTTGCCGCAATCCGGGCAAGCTACCCATTTGTATAGACCAGTATAGCTACGACCAATATCTTTGGCGCTTCGGACTTCACCTATTTGTGGCATTATTTCACTCTCGTCGCTGTCCTCGCATTAAATTGCTCTCCGCATCTTGGACAAATTATGAGGTCTGGTTCCCCTTCACTAGCACCTATGTTTTGCCCCAATTCTTCCCTCAAATCTAGGTCACTTAAAACACGCGCAGCCTCAATAACCTCTAGCGTTAGTCCACCTTTCCTAGCTAACGGCAAGAGCCGAGTCAGTTTAGCAACACCGATCTCAGCAAGTAATTTCTCATCCAGTCCCATGTTCATGACTAGGTACTCATAAATATTGCTGAGCCGAGTAGCCCAAGAATACGAAGCAGTAACAGGTAACTTGAGGCTCTCTACATATTCTTTATACGATTCGTAATGCAAGATGCTCCACTCAGCGTTCTCCCGGGCATTATACAGAAGCTGACCTATCCTAATAAACATGACCTCGGCTTCCAAGACCATCGCCTCAATCTGGCACTTATGGTCATACGCTGCCTGCTCTGCCTCAGTCGGAACGCCGACAACCGACTCCGCAACGACATTATCCTGCTCAACTACAGTTGCAAGCGCGGCAGCTGTAGGCACATGATCTGCCACTTTCTCCCCTGGTTTCACTACAGTCACAGCAGTGGGCTTCTGCTTATCCCTTTTCCTCTCAGCTCGGCTTCTTTTATCCTTCCTCTGAGGCAGCTGCTCTGGCAATACCTCGCATTTACATTGGATGCCCGTCCATCCTGCTGAATCTATAGCTGTTTGCAAATACTCCGCCTCCTTTACCACCACCTCCCCCGTCTCTGTGTTTTCAATTCGGTAACGGTTCATCTCTATCCTCCTTATAATCCATAGTCGGTCTAAAGGTGATTACATCTGTAAGCCACTTGAACACTCTATACCACTTAACAGCCTTTGGGGTAAGAATTAAAATTTCAGGCGCATAGATTAGCAGATTGCCTTCCTCAGTCTCAAAGGTGAAACGGTCACCATGTTCAAGATTCAACAATATAGTATCTCCATTTTTCAACGCCAAGGTTGTTTTGTCAGTGTCCATTGTTTGCTCCTTTCTCTCCTCCTTTACTCCTCCTTTACCTCATCCATTAGTATTTTTGTTGCTTTAGTCCGTCTTTTCAGCCTCCCAGGATTTGTCTTTAGACCAAAAGTATTTCTCCTGCTTCTCCTCTGGCGCCTAGTTTTCTCTATTCTAGTTTGGCTTGCCATCACTCCACCTACCAAAGAATTTCTCAACAAGTTTTCCAATGCAGAAATGGACAACTAAAAATGTCAGAGCCATTCCGCTAAAAACCACCCATAAGATTAGACTTGCAACCGTATTACTCATCCCAGTTAGTCGGTTCTCCACCAATCAAGGTGAAAATCCTTTCAGCATCAAGCCAATTGTTGCTTAACATTTACCCGCCCTTTTGCTACATTGAGCATCTACCTCGGCTCAGGCTTGCTTACCTATTTAAGCATCTCTACGATTAACTCATAAAGAATCTTATCCACTTTTTCTGGCAAAGTTACAAGAGAGGGTTGTTTTAATACTTCAAACTCGTGGTATGCCTCTCCTGCATCTGGGGTAAGAATTTTCCCCTCTCTCTTGATTACTAAGCGGTCTCCAATTCTGATTGTCATATCCTTTCCCTCCTTAATTTATTAGGCTGGCAGGCTTGCTGGCTCGGCACTCCCTACCCCTTATGAACAGCGTTCCTTCTTCATTCGTCCAAATTTAAGTAGTAGGACACCAGCAAGCTATTTACCGGCTTTTAACTCGGCTAGCTTCAGATATGCCTTATCAAACTCACCTGCATCATACAGTGCTTTCACTTCGTTATTCTCAAGCACTTGGCTCCTATTCAGGCTGAACACCTCTTGACACTTGGCCAGGAACTGCCCGGCATTCTTGAAGCCACCATTACCGCTTGGCTCAGCCGGTGCCTCTGTCTTCTTCACTACAGCAACAGGCTTAGCCAGAGATTTCGACATCTTAACCCGAGCATAATCAAATGTCAGTGTCTTCAGGTCAGCAGGAACTATGTCAACCTTTTCTGCAGCTTCCCGGTCAATCAGCTGGATGATACCATTGTAGGCAGTCTGGCCCTCAATGCTACAGCGCTCTATCGCAATCTGTTCTGGGCTCTTGCCATTACCACTGGTTACGGCTGGCGCTTGACCCTCTTTGACCACCTTGACTATTTCCTTGAAGCTGATTTTACCCTCTTTGATATCGGGCTCGCCGATATCAATAACAGCACCTTCGCCCATGTGCTTCACCTTCTTATCAAAGGTAGTATATTCCGTGCCGTCTAGGGTAGTTACCCGGATTAGCTCCCAGGCTCCGCTCTTGTTGGTGCCTGTCTTAACGACTTTGACCGATTTAACTGTGATTTCCATGGCTCCCTCCTTTCTTCATATTCCTTTCTATGTTTAGACTCAAAGTGGTCCACTATCTCCTTAAACTGCTTAAACACAGCTGGGCAGTAACCGCAAAAAAACCTCAACCCCTCACTCCCTTCTTTGTTCCGTTATTATGATTATACCACACCGATGGCAAAAGTCAATAGCCGGACTTATTCATCTTGCAGCGCTACAACCAGAGTATTATTGCTTCTCTTCTTTTTTCTTGCTCCCTCGCTCACCGAAAAGAAAAGCCATGATAGTCGTTGTAGCCGTAGCAACATTGGTCACAAGAAATAGCAGCGCCACGATAATGACGAGAGCAATTTCTCGGTCAACAAACTTAACCGCTGCCGGCATTAGAGTAAAGGTTATCAAAATTGCAATGATAACCGCTGTCAATGGAAACAGAAAGACCAGCCACGGCCTCTGAGCCGAACGCATAAAGGTTGTCACTTTGTCCCAATCCACCATTTTAACCTCCTCCTTCAGATAGGTCTTACTATCAAGCTCATCAGAAAACCAACTAGGGCACTCAGCATAATAGAAGTAATCGCGATTAGCAACCCATGCTTCAGATTAAGCGATATCTCACTCTGCTTTTCACTCTTATTATTACGCTTATACTGCCGGACCTGCAGCTCCTTGATCTTCTCCTCATGTACTGCACAGGGCAACCTATACACTGCCTTGGTCACCTCTTTGACCTGCTCGGTCAGGTTACCCATCACCTTATCACCTTCGGTAAGCCGGGCCATAATCTGACCAAACAGAAACTCTGGGCCATCTTTTTCCACTGCAACCACCTCCTCAATTACTGCTCTTCAGTACGCACACCCTTGTCCAGCTGTGCCTCACATTCTTGGCAGATATAAACCTCTACAGTTGCCTGCTCAGGTCGCTCACGTATCGCCACTACCTTGAGCTTCTCAAAGTAATGCTTACAGAAATAGCAGCGCTGCAATATTTGTGGTATAGCCATCATACCCTCCTTTTAATGCAAATCCCATTCAGCCACTCTCAGTTCTTTATACTTTGGTATAGAAAATATAATACTTGCCGACCAAATCAGTCGAGGCGGCGCTGTTGTCCTCGAACCCAGTGACCCACTCGTCGTCGGCGACGTACTGAGCACCTTTGCCGTTAGTGCCGGCATTTATGATGCTGTTGATAGTTCCTGCGGCGTTTATGGCACCACCGTCTATCATGTCGTCCGACTCAATCTCAGTGGCCGCCTGACCGGCGTTGATCTTGGCAGCGGGCGTCGCTGGAGTGGTGATACTGATTAAGATTAGCCACACTAAAATGTCACCGCTCACTACATCGTTCTGCCACGAGAAAATCTTGGCATGCTGGATGCCAGCAACTAGAGACCCACTAGCGACTCTTACGTTCTGGTCATTCAGCCGTGCAGCAGTTATCTTCTCTACTGCGTCAGCCGATTCATCCCAAGCATATCCGGGCATAGATCACCTCCTTTATTATTTAATCCTCCGGTGCCGTCATGCAAACGTTAGTAAAGCTATAATTGGTCACCGCAAATGGCAAACCTATTCTATTCTTTAGCCAGGTCATATTGTCGCTTATCTGCTCATCGAGGTCCTCCTCGTTGACAACCTGCCCCCCGAACCAATCCAGCACTTCATGCCATGTATCAGCCATCTTAACTCCTCCTCATGTCCAGAATGGTATCATACCCCAATTCTGAGCCGACAATGCCCCCGTAGTTTACCTCTAGCCATATCTGAGTATATCTAGCATACTGAGTAGTAATGCCTCCTATGGCGACCCCCGCCTGTATATCATCAATCTCATCCCACGTCCAGGGCAAGCCTGTGTACGGATTAGTGTCAAAACGCCAGCCGAGATTGGTATAGACTGAGGTTAAGTTCCGTGATTTTCCATAATATTCAGTGCCGTGCGTTTTAATAACAGGATGACCGATTAGTCCCGAAAGGTCTGGGTAGCATCTCGCTCTAACCCAAAGCCTAACAGTGTTTATTTCCTCATCCTCTGTAGTGTGGTCCTCAAATTCATATAAATCCCACACCCATTCATTCTCGACACAAAAAACATAGGAGGAATCTTCATCTGCGGAGACATCATCTACATCCTGCCAGTTCGCCTCGCCTGTATTTGGGTATTTACTCAATTCGGTCAAGTCGCCGGCACCATTAGGGCGCAGAGTTAAGGTTCCTGCCCTGCTGCCCAGAACCCATAGACTCCTGCTAGGCGTGTGGGCCACATTCTCCAGCTTAATCAGCTCGTAGGTCGCCTTGTGCAACCGACCCTTGTCTATCTTGTGGGTTACTTTATTGATGTAAAAATCCGCCGACATCCCCAAGTCAGAACTCATTACAGTTATCCGGTCTGATATTTGACGAGTTAAGATCTCGGTAAGCAGAGCATCAGTTTTGCCAACTATGGTTATATTGATTCTGGCGATCGGGTCTTTGTAATAAGCCAAATAAAAGTTGACTAGAGACTCTGCTAGGTCTTGAGCATCCATCCTGAAGGGCAAGGCAATCTTTTTTACTCTCACCCCATAGGCATTTTGAGAATCTTCGTCTTCAGCCCAGTGCTCCGTCTGAATAGTCTCCACGTTCTCAGAATACTCTATATCTTCATATTGATAGAGGATATCAATTCTATATTTGCCACTAGCAACGCCCGTCGGACTTATATTATAGACTTTCACTTTACAATAGCCGACTGTTTCTGTTACTTTTGTGACAGACAAAAGAGCGCTAGATCTCCATTCCTTTGAATCTTCACTATACCAATAAACAGAAGGTGACCCCCAAGATATGGCATCAGCATCGGTGTTGATAATTTTGTATATATACTCGGGTCCATACTCCGTATCCCAATATAATTTGAAAATAACGCTACCTACGGCTTCTCTTACTACAGGAGTGGCGATGGTTTCAGTATCTTCATATTCCGCTGTTATGATAATTTTGTTGAAAATGTCCTTTTCGTCTAGTTCATAAACGAGGTCAACCATTGTGTCATCAAAGCTGGCCACTGCCACAGGGTGGTCATTGGACCGGGTATTCCTGCCTTCCCAGACGGCGTTACCATAATTATCCACGTAAAAGAAACCAAGAGATATCAACTCTAGGTCGTGTATGATCTGTAACGGGCTCTGGTCTGTCCACCATTTGGGATATGTAGTTCCCAGAGTGACATCAATGACCCTCTTATCTTCTGGCCAACCAATCATGTCCAGAACATTATTCACAATGGCGCCGTCAGTGTAATATACTTCAGCCATCTACTTTATCCCATGCTCCTTAAACAAGAAGTCGCAGTGTCCTCCTCCATATAGCAAGAGAGACCAAGTTGAACCTCCATCCTCAGAATAGTAAGCAGTTGCTCCCCCCACTTCAGTGCTATATCCCCAATATAAATGCGAGGAACTACCACCACTCTCGGTCAGCACAAAGCAATATCTTGTTAGGATTGATTCTATTCTATATGCGGGAAGACTTGTATGTACCCAAGCAGAAGTCGATAAGGGGATTTTTGCATCCGCTTCATCTGCTGTTAGTATCGTATAAGTCAAATAATCCCCATAAGGTTTACCAGCCTTAAACAGTTTAACTCCTATTGTTACTGCTCCAAGCGTTCCCGTTCTATACAACCAAAGACTAACTCCAGTAATCGTGTGAGCTCCAACCGGAGCAGAGCAGAATTGGCAGGCTTGATACTGCGCATGAACGTCATAGTAATCCTCTGCTGGATCATAAACCAATGTCGGACTAATCATTATTACTCCCTCTCTCCGCTCCCCCAAATGTCACTAAAATTCCAGCCAACGAATGTCTGCTTTCTTTTCATCTGCGCTGTGGTCTTGCCAGTTCCTCCTTCACTTGTCGCTTGCCCTGAGGTTTGAGTATCCCAGAAGCAGTTGATAACATCTCCACCCTCATTACCGTTAAGACCACCAACATTAGAACCCACCCCACTCACAGCACCAGTAGAGTAGCAATTTTCCATACTAGCAGGACTGACTCCTGAAAATCCTCCAGCGTAATCTCCCGAAGTTGTAACTGAACCCTTGGCATAGCAGTCTTTGGCAATTCCGTCTGCCCAGCCAACAAAACCCCCAATAGCGAAGTTCTCACTATAATCAGGAGCAGACACATTATTAGTCGCAAAACATTGGTTTATTGTTCCCCATCCCCAATGTCCTATGAAACCTCCTACGTCGTCACCCGAAGCGGTAACATCGCCAGTTGCATAACATCTATCAACATCAATACCTGTCCCGTAGCCAATAAAGCCACCGACCTCATCTGCAAATCCTGCCGCCGCATCGCTAGTAACACTACAGCTAGAAAAGGAGTCGGCGATAGTTATAGAAGAACTGACAGCATATCCTATCAACCCACCAACGCCATCATTTCCTATTACTGCACCCGAAGCGGAGCAATCCAATATGACATCATCGCCTACAATAAGACCTACCAATGCTCCCGTAAAATCATGACCATGAATACTCACTGAGATAAGGCTAACATTTTGGATGTCTGCCCCATCAGTTATCCCAAACAAGCCTATACAGTCAGTAGCAGGGCGGTTGATAGTCAAAGCTGAGATAGTGTAGTCCTTACCGTCAAAGTGTCCTGTAAAGTAAGGGGAACTTTGTCCAATAGGCACAAATCCAGCACCACCATTCCAAGTCGCAGTTCCAGAGGCATTAATATCACAACCTAGCTCATAGTAGGCATCTAGGTCATCTTCCATAGCCTGGAGGTCATTGACATCTGATATGATATATGGGTCTAAGGCTGTTCCGCTACCTGTCATCTAAAACTCCTCTCAATTATCTAAACTTCCCATCGCAGATAGGGATAATCATAAGCAGTCACATTCCCCAAATTCTGTTGGAAAGATGCAGTATAGACTTCTGTGCTAATTATATTCTTGGACAGTTTCTCCAACCCATCCGTGGCGTAGATATAGCAGTCCTGCTTCGCCCAATGCGGATGCGGGACTATCTTGGAGATGAAACCGTTGAATAGATCGTATTCTATACTAGCAAAGGTCGCTGCCACTCTTATAGGACGATAGGGCAAAAGCAAACCATATAGAGGCGAATCCTCATTCTCCGGCGAGTATTTATGGGCAATGTCTTTAAGCCTGACTTCGCAAATACCGGCAGGGGCGTGCCCTAGCTGGTCTTCCTTGCCCCTCATAATCTTGGGGATTTCTATAACATCAGCTGAAATATCAGCATATTCACTCTCATAGTCATCCAAATCCCAATCGACAAAGACACCATATACTGCCTTACTCATGCTACCCTACCTACGGTTCTACGCTGGTCCTCTCTGATATAACCAAGTATCTTCTGGGCAAAGTCTCTGGCCTCCGACTCATTGCCCATAAATACCTCAGATTGGACAGTGATATTATATGTACTGCCCATACCGCCGCGAGAAAGAGGGACGATCGCCTCGGGTCCTGCTTCACCGAGCATAGCAAAAGTCGGGCGCCTGACTATGCCACCCCCTTGCAGTTTTTCCGCTCCTGGCAGTGCTGGAATCGCTGGCATTTCGGGAACTTTGCCAGCAACTGATTCCATACCTTTCCAAATCAATGCAACAGCTGCTGCAGCAGCAGCGGCAGCCACAATTATATCCAATACAGCCCAGGGCCCCATTATGAGAGCTTTAAGAACTGCTACGGCAGCCGCCGCCATCTTTATAGCATTGGTGATGATATTAAACGCTATTAAAAGCGCCCCCCCTGTTCCAATTATTCCTATAAGCCATAAAAGCCATTGAGCCAATTCAGGATGCACATCTATCCATTCTTTGACTCCCTTAACAACTAAGGTAACCTTTTCAATAAACGTCGTGATCACAGGTAAAAACTGTTCAGCCAGCGAATTTGAAGCACCTTGGAAGGCAGTCTGCATCTCCGTCATCTTTGCATTGAGAGCCGCGGCCTTCTCAGCAGCTAGTTGGTCAAAGACAACACCCAATTCCGAAGCTTGGTTCATCAAGTCAGCAATGCCTTGTTTTCCTAAAGATAACAACGGCAGCAACTCCATACCTGACATCCCAAACAATGCTTGGGCAGCTGCTGCTCTCTCAAGGGGGCCTTCAATGGCAGCCACAGCCATCGCGATACGCATAAACTGTTCCTCAGGAGACAAGCCCTCTAAATCCTCGAGAACGATACCCAATCTCTCAAATTCTTTCAGCGCTCCTTCGGAGCCTGCTCTGGCATCATCTAATTGCCGGGCCATTGTGCGATACGCAGACTGGATCACCCCGAGACTGGCACCTGACTGCTCAGCTGCATATTTAAGTTTCGACAGCATCTGTGTGCTGAAACCTGTCTTTGCGGCCATATTTAACACTGCCTCACCGGCTTTAGCATAAGACTGAGTTAGCTTGAATATACCACCAGCCAAGGCACCGGCGAACCCAACCATAATACCCCCGGCCAGCAAGAACTTTTTGGACATAGCATCAACAGATACACCTATGTCTCGTATCTTAGCCGAGGCTTCATCTCTAGCCTTGATTACAGCAACCAGTTCTGCTTCAGTCGCCATCTTCCTCCCCCAAATCGCACAATAGCTTCCAGAACTCCACCAGTGCAGGATGCTTCGCCATCTCTGTCATCCCATGCTCTGTATCGTTCATCATCGCTTGAGCTTCTTTAGCTATTCTATACTCCAGCACTGGTACAACTAGCCTCATATCCTGTTGCAGCGCTACATCTGGTGTGCAGTTAAAATTCCTGCATATCACATCAATCAACGCCTCACCAGGCTCAGGCCCTCCCTTCAACACATGCAGAGCAAGGGCCTTCAGGCGTTTTTTCTTTCTATCTCAGTCTCATATTCTGCCTGGTTCGCAAGCCACACCAATTCATCGGTTGACAGAGAGCGTATCACATCCGGATTATTATGTGGATTCGGTAACCGCTTGCCTTCTATATCTGTCCAGTTCCAATCATAAACCCGTTGCGCTACTCGCTGCACCACCGATTCAAACGCCATGCCCATTTTGCTACCGAGACTCAAGAGCTTTTTCTCTTTGGTCACCTTTGAGCTGCTAGCTGCCATCTCGCCAAACGCAATTAGCTCCCCGACAGATGTCACAGGCAGAATATCCACCCACTCACCTTCATGGACTTTATATGGCGTTCCCGCCTCAACCACCTTTCCACCGGCTATCCTGCGTCCTACATAAACGACGCAATTGCTGGAATCTACCCGCTTTAGCGGTATCTTAGGCTTCATACTATCCTCCTAAGAGAGGCTTCGCCTCTCTTATTTACGGCGTTGTGCCTCTGGTTATTTCGCCTGTTACCTGGAAGTCTGCAGTGTAACTCACAGCACCACCAACTTCAGCTCGGATGCGGTAGGACTTAACAAACGCTTGGCCAGTGTAGTTCGGGTCATTCGTATTCGGACTGGCACCGGTGGGCTGGAAAACAAAGGCTGTGTCACCCGAACCAATCTGCCCAAAGATTGTTGCATCGCCCTGACTGGCATCGAAATCAGCAAAACCGCTGACGCTGAATGAGCCAGTAGGCAGACCCTCTACGAATGTCCCGGCTGCATCACCAAACGTCGTTACTTCAACCAGGTTGACATCAACTGTCATCTCGATGCTGTTCAGCTCATCCTCAATCTGGGGTCCACCGAAGCTAAAATTGGCATCCTTCCCTGCTATTCTCGCCATCTTAACACCTCCTCCTAATTTTTACTGACCTAGAATATATCTTCATCAGGACACTCCCTGCTCCTTGCCCACCACGACCAGGATTGTCACCGAGGTAAAGCCTGAAAAGGCAGTAACATAAACTCTTTTCCATGCCTCAGTAGCAAGGATTGTCGTCTTTCTCTCTGACGTTACACCTGTGGCTGCTGTAAACGTGAGCAGTTCGGCGTAGGTATCGGGGTCGCCATCATTCTGACTCTCCTGCACCTGCACTGTTATCGAGCCTGTGCCATCTACCTCCAGCACTCTTAATATCGCCACAAACCTCTCGCCAGCGACTGTCGCTCCAACATTCTGGTTACTGTCGGACACAGCACCGGTGCCTACCACAGCACCATTACACAGCACAGTAGACCTTACAACAGCTCCTGAACCCTGCCAGGTTACATTTAATAATACAGCCCCGGCTATTTCAATCGGTCTGGCATTACTTTTGGGCATCGCTTGAATCTCATACCCTTTCCCTTCCTGTGCTGCACTGTTGCCCGGGTACAGCCCGACAAGATGCAGAACGCCGCTGACAATATCGGCCCACATCTCTTCATCGAAGCCACCAGCCTCTGCATCAAAAAACCCATTCTGCGTTATCGAAGCCGTTGGCAATCCCTCGACAAACGTGCTGCCAGTATCATCGAATGACGTAACCTCCGGTAAATTAACATCAACTGTCATCTCACCGGTCGATATCTTACCTGAAAAGTCGAACTCATCCACATAGACCTTCGTGTTTTTGCCTGCAACTCTAGCCATTTACGATCACCTCCTTCCACGCTTTACTTTGCTGCTTATTATTTTAACTGTCTCACGCTCCTTACCAGCCTCCTCTCCTTCCCTACCAATCTTAGCGGCCTGCTCCTCAGACTCAAAAGGAACGACAGCTCTATTCCTGAGCAGCAGGTCAATATTGATACCCTGCTTTCTGTCCTCGGGGCCAAGAACGATTACAGTGCCAGGCTTCACCGCTAACCTACCATAGTTCAGCAGCATCTTAACCTTTGCAACAACCTTTACCTCACCCGGGCCAAGGGTATCTTCCATTGGCTTAATGCTTTTAACTGCCTGGTTTGGGCTCCTACGCTTTCTCATCCCTATCCTCCACTCGCAACAGCAATAATAAACTCGGCGCCGACAAATGTTCTTTCTCGGTATCTGACATGGCCAACATTTTCGACACGCCGGACCGCTGCATAGCCATTGCCGATTGTAGCTGCTTCAATAGCAGCCTTAATGCTCTTATCACCGGTCGATGCCAAATAATCGTCCAGCGCCGCGAACGAATCTTCTGACGTAGCCTCACTGACAGCCATAAACAGCCTGAAAGTAATATCATGGCCACCGCCCATATCAGTGCTGTAGTCTATCGTGCCGCTACCCAGAATACTAAACGGCACCTTCGGAATCGCATCCGGCTCCTCCTTATGATTCGACAGCCCATCGATGTCATCCAACGCTTCCTTGATTGCCGTCCTGATTGCCGAATACTGAACTAATGCCACTAATGCACCTCCGGTATATCACCAAGCTGCACCACAAACTTGACATTGGCCTCTTCCATGATACTCTTCAACTCACCAACATTACTCTCAAACACTCTCACGTGATACGGATTCGGCTTCGTGCCAACACGACTTATCTTTCGAGCAACGAGAAACGCTACACTCCTGACACGCTCCTCAGATACAGCCAGCTTTGCTCTCACCCACGGTATCAGAGCCTCAATCGGCGGGAAATGCGGCCTTGTCCCATGCCGGACAGCTACACCATAAGGGAAACCGGTTGACGAAAAAGCTGATTGGCGGATCTCACACCTCATATCCTCAGTCTTACCTAGTATCTGATAGACTGTAACATTACGCAGCTTGTGAGTAGCTCCTACCGGTGTGGCTTCCCTTATCTTGGGCGTGAGCAGGTCGCCGGCCTTTCTCAACGCCTCATTGAGAGCAACAAACATATACTCCTTGGCTTTGCCCAAGTTCTTGCTGAACTCATCAAAGTTTTTCAGCTCAATTTCTACAAAAGGTTCCGCCTTCGGCATCAATCACTCTCCATAACTGATATCTTCATCCGGGAATATCCCAACCTGATTGCCAGGATACCCCCACATGCCACGCTTGAACAACGGCTCCTTCTTATTGCCCTCATCATCCTCCAAGCTGGTGCTGACCAGCATGTCACTTATCTCATAGCTCTTAGCCAAACCCATGCGCTCTAGGAACGACCCTGCGATCAGCTTCTTACCATTCTCATAGATTTTACTCCAGAACCTCTCAGGACTGTAGCCACTCTCCTCATCACCAGCAACCGGAAAGCCCTGCAATATATCAGCACAAGCACCGGCTACATTCAACCTTTCAAGCCAGGCAACTGCCCGCGGAGCATTAGTCGTAATATTCGCCTTCGTATCCGCCGGATAACCATTCTGCAGCAGGACAGCATGAATCTCAGCAGCTACCTGGTCCAGCACTGCCTCAACCTCAGTTATTGTCGGGACAGTATCACCACTGAAACCTGTCCGTCCTGAAACCACCCACCCGACACGGCTTTCCACTAGAGCTACTGTGCCGTACGTATACTCACTTACTGCCATTAGCCGCTCTCCTCCACAAAAAGATTGCCTGTTATACAGCCGTCGACCACCCCATCCTTGCTTATCTCTATCTCATACTTCCAATCCTTGCCAACATCATCTGCTTCAAAATCGCCTTCCTGGACAGCATACTGCAGAACGCCATTGTCAGGGTCAGGAATATCACAGCTGCCTTCGACTAGAAGATCATCCGGAACACCAGCAGGCCACACTTTGAATTTTGCCGTATAGTCATTCAACTCGACGACATTTCCATCACTATCCTTATAGTAAAATGTTTCATTATAGCCGTAATGGCCGGCTTTTACGCGGACATCTTCTGTAACTTTCATGGCTGCCTCGCATAAACAGTTCTAGTTCTGTCATGCAGGTATGTTTTCAGCTGTCTATCGTGCTGGAAAACATCCAGTAACCTACTGTGCATAAGGGCTTCAGCTAACCTCTTGTCCTGATATACTAAGAAGCTGTTTTTAAGAGCATAGACTATTGCTGAACCCCAAGCCTCTATAATTGCTGCGCCGAAGGCTTCTGCTGAAACAATGCCCTCCGGAGCTATAGTCTGCAGCATCGAAAGTAAAACCGCCAGCGCACCAAATACTTCAGCACTGGCTATACCAGTCGGAACTATAAACTGCAGAGTTACTATCGATGGGCTGCTCAGGGCTTCCAGGCTGGCTATCCCAGCCGGCAGCACATAAAGTGCCATCTTGGCTGTGCCCAAAGCCTCCTCAGAAGCTATGCCGACTGGCAATATCATAACTGAAAGCGACGGAGTCCCCAGGGCCTCAGCAGTGCCAATGCCGGATGGTAGCAAATAGAATATGAACTTTGACACCCCGAATGTCTCCTCACTGGGTATGCCGACTGCTAATATGCTGAAATTAAATTGCGGGCTGCCTAGGGCTTCCAATGAGGCTATGCCCGATGGAACAATATACAGGCTAATTCTAGCTGTGCCAAACGCCTCTGCGCTGCCTATGCCACCCGGCAACAGATACAACAATAACTTAGCGGTGCCAAACGCCTCTGTCGAAGCGATACCAGCCGGACTTAAAAACAATTCCTGTATCAGCTCAGCCGTGCCAAATGCCTCCACTGAACTTATGCCAGATGCTATCACAATGAAATTGACTTGCGGCCTACCTAGAGATTCTGCTGAACTAATCCCAGACGGAAGTAAAACAAAGTTTAGCCGGGGACTACCAAGCGCCTCAGCGCTATCAATAGAACTGGGTAGCAGATACAGCACCAGCTTAGCTGCCCCAAAACCCTCAGCCGATTCAATACCAGATGGCAACAGGTACAGCAACAGCTTAGCAGCACCAAAGGCTTCTCCTGAAGCAATGCCAGTCAAGGCAAGCGCCAGATTCAGTTGCGGAGATCCTAATGCCTCGGCTGACGATATACCTAACGGAGCTATAATCGGAATGACACTGGCTGTACCTATCACTTCACCACTGGTGATACTACTCGGCAACAGATACAAAAGCATCTTTGCTGCACCAAAGGCTTCACCACTGGCAATGCCTGTCAGCGGCAATATAAAATTCAGCTGTGGACTACCAAGAGCTTCTGAGCTTACTATCCCACTGGGAAAAACAACAAAGTTCAACTTCGGGCTACCCAGCGTCTCAAGACTGCTAATCCCACTGGGGCTTATGATATAAACGACACTCGCTGTACCGAGAGCTTCAGCACTAGCAATACCCGACGGTAGCAGATAAGCCAGCAGCTTTAACGTGCCAAAAGCCTCCTCAGAGGCAATAGCTGAGGCATCTATCGCAAAATTAAGCTGGTGCGAGCCAACTGCTTCCTGCGATACTATTGCCGAAGCAGCCAAAGCAAAGTTCAATTTCTGGCTTCCAATCGCCTCTAGCGAAGCAATCCCAGAAGGAGATAGCCCAAAATTAGCTTTGAGTGTACCGAATGCTTCCAAGGATGCTATGGCTCCGGCATCAGATATTGTCTGAACTGGCGCAGTGACACCCTCTCCAAAGGCAAGCTGATCAAAATAAAACTCATCAAAAGCAGACACTTATTCTATCTCCCCTACCAAGACTTAAACACCTTTGCCGTTACTATCTGTTCTCCTATATCATCAAAGTGAACTAGAACATAATCACCGATTGCTATCTTGCCAGCGATAAACTCATCCTTTACTGTTTGAGTAGCAAAGCAATCATAAAAATAATCTCTGCCTTCCCATACTCTTTTAATTTTTGCTGGTCTAGCTTTGGTTGCATTTATAGCCACTAGAGTAGCAATATGAGTTGAGAGCGATGGTTCAATAGGTAACGGGGCTGGCTCGGGCTCATCAGTAAAGGTCATTGTGCCGTGAGGCTCATCACCCCGTTTCCAGTCGGCGTCAAAGTCGTCGTGCAACATTCTCAGTTTGTTAGCCTCTTGTTCCATAATTTTGATTTGCCTATCGTTCAACCCATTATATTTTACTTTTATTTCCATTTGCCATTCCTCTTTGGTTTAATCTCGTAACTGCTTCCCGCAATTCACGCTCAATATCAAAGTATTCTGGCTTGTGAGCACATCCAATAATCTTATGTTTCTGGAACCGAATTGCTATTTCTGCTCCAATAATCTTATGTTTCTGGAACCGAATTGCTATTTCTGCTCCAATAATCTTATGTTTCTGGAACCGAATTGCTATTTCTGCTTGTGGTTTTTTAAGTTTAAGATAGGGGTAAACAGCCTCAAGAAAAGTAAGTGCATCCTTTGAAGATACACCCCAAATGAAGGCAGGTTTCCAATTCGGATTCTTCCATTTCTTTTTTGAGAGTGAGCCACCAAAGCTAAATTTAAGCTGTTGAATAATCCATTCATTTGTGGATGCTATTGATACATATAGAGCCCAAGTCTTCCCTGAACGTTTATGCGGGCGTAATTGAACACAACCTTCACCATCAAATAACCCTGCATAGTAAGCTAAATCTGTTCTTTTCATTGTCTTAGCATCCTGTAGCCTTGAGCTTCATACATAGTTACCAGGTCTTGTCTTTCCTCTCGGTTATCGTAATGCTGTTTTACTTCTGGCATTTTATCTCCTAAGCAACTTGGTGGGCGATAAGACATGAATTAGTTTTCATTGTAGTATCCTCAGCCGTAGCCGTTCTTTGCGCCCATTGAAACTGAAAGTTGCCCGCAGTAGCACCATTTACCACTACATAAGTTATCCTTGCAACCCTTAGTACTCCAGCCGTAGCACCAAAGGCACAGGTAGTCCCAATAGCAGTAGCTGCAGTATAAACTGCATTAGCGTAATCCAAGCCCCAAGCTACATACGCTCCTGAAGCACCATTGGGAATGGCTGCATCACATTTTATATCGGGGGTAGCTGAAACACTTAGGTAATAGAGAATTATGTCTATAACCCAGGCTTCATTAGCAGCCATAGCCAGTAAGAGGTGGTCATCATTCTGTAAGACACTGGAATTATTGACTGTTTCATCGGCAGTCTTGAGGACTATAGTAGCACCGCCACCAGCAGGCATTCCATGCCTATGGTCAATGCGAGCTAGAGTTGAAGCAACTCCCTCATCCGCTGCATCAGAAAACGCCTGAGTTACAGGATGGGTGGTATCGGGCATCTTACCTTCAAGTGTATTTACAGCACTGTTCAAATCGGTAACTTGTTTAGCTGTAACATCGAGGGCTACCCTCACTCCTGCTGAGTGGGCAATCGCTGCCGTTCCCTCCTGTGCCCTGACGATTGTACAGG
>Ga0315296_10000192_pt1 | contig 58638 bp, 45 predicted proteins | sample YL17G14_18_MG_FD_203921 | JGI IMG/M metagenome (GOLD analysis project Ga0315296, IMG submission 203921) | Sediment microbial communities from Yellowstone Lake, YNP, Wyoming, USA - YL17G14_18 | ecosystem: Environmental > Aquatic > Freshwater > Lake > Sediment | place: USA: Wyoming | collected... | reverse complement strand
ATGGAGCTACCTCCTCCTCTGTCCCGCGGCCTTAACTGACATCCCCTACGCTAGCGATGACCAGGTCCCGTATGACCGTCGCCGTGGGAGCAGTGACCATCGCCCAGGATCTCAAGTGCCATTCGGACGCGGGTACATTCTACAGGTATTGAGCGAGCCGTTGCCACGGACGGCGGCTGAGCCCCCGGTGCACCGTCTGTAGCGATTGTGACCCGTGCTATGGCATGGTCAACAGCCTTCGACCTGGGGAGCCGCGGTCACGGGGTTCAGCGAGGGATCCGGCGTCAATGGAGTCCGCGTAGGCCGGCTTCCGACCAGCTTGGCCCGCACGGGGCATGTGACAGATACGGGCGAGAATGCAGCAGGGGCGAGGCCAACCCTCGCCCCTGTTCGTCGGCGCGCGGTCACCGACTACGGCAGCTTGAAGGGCGACTCTGTAGGCAGATCCTTGAAATCGGCATGGTCTGTGGGCAGTCCCAAGGCACGCTTAGCAGCGGCCTTGAAACGCTCCCAATCCGCCATGTGATAGAGAACCATCTTCTGGGTGGCCAAAGACCCCTCAGCGTGAATGCTGAGGACGCCGCCAAAGGTAGAGCCCTCGCGGATGACCATGTTGATAGCTCGTATCCTCTCCTCGGTCGGGTACCTGGAGTCACCCTGTAGGTATTTCTCCATGTAGGGGCGAGTTTCGGGGTTCCCCCAGTCCTTTAGCGAAGGCATGGTGGCGGCGATTCCACCTGTTATGTCCTGCAGGTACTTCATGGCCTCGTGCCACTGAGAGGCGAACCAATACTTGGCGCAGTTGGTGTAAACGGGATTGGGCAGCGCAAAGCCCGTCTCAGGATCGATTACAGGGTCTAAGGCAGCAGCTTTGCCCAGGGCCTCGGTTACATCGGCATACATGGCAAGCCAGGCCAGCATGTCCTGGATGCGAGTGGCATGCGTCAGCCCGTTGTATTCAGCCATCAGCATAGCCAACCCCGCAACAGCCTGGAGGTGCACGTGCTTGTAGGTAGCGGCCGTAAGGCGATGGTAGCGCGCGAAAGAGGTCGCCACCAGCCGCGAAAACTGCCACTCACCCGCCAGGAAAACCCTCTCCCAGGGGACGAAAACGTTATCGAAGACTATCATGGGATGTCCCCCGCCCACCGCCCCTGCCGAGCCGAGGAGAACCACACCCTTGGCATTGCATGGTACCGCACAGGCCACACAGTAATCTTTGCCCGTTTCATCATGGTTACGGGAGGGGAGAACCATTAGCTCATTCGCGAGAATGGCAGCAGTTATGTGGAGCTTACAGCCGGTTATGTATATTCCCTCATTGTTGCGGTCAACTATGCGGACGTAGAAGTCCTTGTGGGCCTGTCTGGGGTCTTCAGCGTGCAACCTCCGGTTGCCCTTAGGATCGCTTACAGCAGCGCAGACGCTGGGATCGTTCTTCTTACACCAAGCGCGGTAAGCGCGCATGTTTTCGCTATAGTGAGTGCCGATGGCTGCATCGATCTTCTCGGTAGCATAGGCCACTCCGTTCAGGCCATCGATGCCTGTGAGCCGAGAGCCTCCAATGCCATTGCGGTTGAGCGTCTGAATAACGTCCCTTCGCCTTTGTAGGTCCTCACCAGTTTGCGGTATTTTGAAAGAGAACGAGACTTCCTCCCCATCCTCTATCATGTTGAACAGCGCGCGATGTTCGGGCTGGCCGGCGATCCAAAACTCCGAAGCGGCGCGCTCCACCGCCTGCCTATACCGCGTCGGGACGTCTTCAACCCTCTCCCCATCCTGGTAGACTACCCTGCCGTCCCTGAGGCTCTCCACATACTGCTCAGGCGTCCTAATCATGACATCCCCCTTGTCCTAGGAACCATGACTGCTGTCCGGTTGACCAGGCTGCTGCTCTGCTAGTGCGAGGGTTATGCTACTCCCCTTGCTGTGGATTTCCAAGCGGGTTACGCCCGAAGTCTCCCTCTCTGAAGAAGGCAAGAGGCAGGCGCGGTGGCACTGCGACTCGCCACCCCCCTACATGGAGAGACCGTGACCTAGTTCAAGCCGTTTCCAGAGGGAGCTGAGCGTCCTGCCGCGGACAAGGCTCTCTACGACCTCGTCCGCGACCGGCGCGTCTCCCTCGACACCGCCCGACGTACCGGCGATGCAGCACAAGGCCCATACCATCCCGTTCTGCTGGCGGCGCCTACACCTGGCCCTGAGCAGGCGCTATGATATGCGCGGGCCGCGAAGGCCTTGCCTTTGGCTGGCCAGCCCCTTTGGCATCGTTCCGAGGCCCAAGAAGGAGGAAGGCATGAGACCAGCAGGCTATTGGCGAGAATTGGGCAGCCGGCGGCTTTCGCGGCGGCGGATGCTGAAGGTAGGGGCAGTAGCGGGTCTCGGAGCCGCCAGCTTGAGCCTGGCCGCCTGCGGCGGGGGACAAGAAGAGGAACTTGAGACAACGGAGACACCCGCCGTTGAGCTCACACCCCAGCCAGGCGGTCGCGCGCAACTGGGGATCAGCGTTGACCCGGGAAGCCTGGACCCGAACCTCAGCGTCGTGTCAGGCTTCCTTTCCTGTCGCATACACAATCCTTTGCACGCGATCAATATGGACACCCAAGAGCTTGTCCCTCTTGTCGCTGAGGCGCTGGAGCAACCGGATGAGACGACGTTCATCTGGAGGCTCCGCAGAGGGGTGAGGTTTCAGAACGTCGACCCGACATACGGGCGAGAAGTGAACGCTGAGGATGTCGTTTACAGCTTCGACCGTCTCAAGGCCGGGCCCACCCTAAACGACAGGAAGCTCCTGACCCGCTACTCCGAAGGCTATGAGGCAACCGACAACTACACGTTCAGGCTGAGGACAAACAGGAACTATTCCCCCGCCCTCGACCAGACAGGGAACTTCTCGTACTGCGTTGTCCCCCGCGAGGCGGTCGAGAAGTGGGGAGACCTGTCCACGCGCGCCGCCGGCTGCGGCGCCTGGATACTGGACGACTACGTGCGCGGTGAGCGGGTCCGCCTGCGGAAGAACCCGGACTACTACAGGGCCGGCCGCCCGTTCCCCGACGAAGAGGAGTGGTTGATCATACCTGACACCGGCAGCCTGTGGCAGACATTCAGGACAGGCCGACTGGACTACTCCAATGTGAACGTGGACAAGTTCAAGCGCGACGAGGTCAAGAACGACCCCTCCATCGCCGTCGTGGAGTCGCCCTCGCTCTACACCATCAACTGTTACATACGTGTGGACAGGCCCCCCTTCAGCGACGACCGCGTGCGTGAGGCGCTTGACATCGCCATCGACCGGGACGACTACATTACCAAGCTGTACTTCGGGGAGGGAAAGTACAACGGCCCCGTCCCCTGGCCGCTGGAATACTGGGCGCTGCCGCAGGATGAACTGCGCTCAACCCTGGCGTATGACCCTGAAAAAGCCAAGCAGTTGCTCAGTGCCGCCGGATACGGCGACGGCCTTGAGCTCCAGGCGCCCGTTCCCAATATCGGCGACTGCCCACAGGTGGCCACCATCGTCGCTGACCACTACAGGAAGGTCGGCGCGAACCTGAAGATCGAACTGAAAGACCTCGGCGTCTACCTGTCCCAGTACCTGTACGCCAGCGAGTTCGATATCACCTTCTTCCTCAACCTGCCCTACATGGAGCCTGACATGCCCCTGCGCTCCTACTACAGCCAGGGACAGAATGCAGACAAGAACCCCGGCATGTCGAACGATCCCCAGGTGGATTCTCTGATTGAAGGCCTCTGGGAGATCTTCGACCGCGAGGAGCGAAGGAAGGCCGTCCTTGATGTCCAACGTGTACTGCTGAAGAAGCACGGCCCGCTGTATCCCCTCTGCTCGCCGGAGGGTTACGTAGGCTATTCCTCAAGGATAAAGGGGATTCAGGAAGGCACCGGCGTGGTCGGCTGGCTGGGCATTAGCTACTGGCTGGAACAGAGCTAGGGGCCCGGTGCCTTGCAGGCCACCCGGGCCGGGCAACCAACCCGGCATGTTCCCGTCCCGTCGCACCGAGAGCATAAGGCATGATCCAGTACATTCTCCGGCGGCTCCTCCTCTTCGTGCCGGTGATGATCGGCGTGTCCATCCTGACCTTCACCCTGATGCGCATAGTGCCCGGCGACGTCGCAGCGATCGCCCTCGGGCAAAACGCGACGCCGGAGGCCCTGGAGGAGTTCCGCGAGGCCAATGGCCTTGACCGGCCCCTGCCCATCCAGTACTTAGACTGGCTCGCCGGCCTCTTCCGCGGCGATTTCGGCGAGTCCTACTTCCACCACTCTGCCATTCGTGATGAGCTGGCGCACCGCCTGCCGGTCACCGGTGAGCTGATGATCATGTCGGTGGTCATCACGCTCGTGCTGGGTATTCCAGCCGGCGTGATCGCCGGCGTCCGGCCGAACACCTGGTCGGACTATGTGACGCGCACCACCGCCGTGTTCGGCCTCTCCATCCCGAACTTCTGGCTGGGCACCCTACTCATCCTCCTCCCCGCGATCTGGTTCGACTGGACACCCCCGTTCGGGCGGGTGTCGTTCTTTGACGAACCGGGCAAGAACCTGGTCCAGTTCATCTTGCCCGCGCTAGCCATCGGCATCTCTTCAGCCGCCGGGGTGATGCGGCTGGTGCGCTCCTCGGTGCTGGAGGTGCTCCGACAGGACTACGTGCGCACCGCCTGGTCAAAGGGCCTACCCGAGCGGACCATCATCTGGAGGCACGTGCTGAAGAACGGCCTCATTCCTGTGGCTACCCTGGTCGGTCTTCAGGTGGGCACGCTGCTGGGTGGAGCGGTCATCGCCGAGCAGATCTTTGCCCTCCCCGGCATGGGACTGTTCACGCTCCAGTCGATCCTGGGACGGGACTACCTGGCCGTCCAGGCCATCGTCATCCTGGCGGCGGTGACGTATGCAGTAGTGAACCTGATGGTGGACGTCGTTTATGTCTGGTTCGACCCGCGCATTCGCTATGCCTAGGTGACCGAGAATGGTGACGGAGGCGGTCGGAGAGGCAGTAGAGGCGAGGCCGGCATCGCGGCTGGCCATCCTGGGGCCGCTGCGGGACCTGCGGCATCACCCGCTGGGCATGTTCGGCCTGGTGGTGATCGTGCTGCTGGTGGTTGTCGCCCTCCTGGCGCCCCTCATCGCCCCCTACAGCCCGATCGAGCAGAACTTCGCCGTCCTCGATTCGCCCTCGGCGTCCAATCTCTTCGGGACAGACCGCCTGGGGCGCGACGTCCTGAGCCGCGTGATCTACGGCGCCAGGCTATCGCTGGGCATCGGACTCACGTCGGTCTTCTTCGGCGTCATGGGTGGCACAGTAGTGGGAACAGTATCAGGGTTCCTCGGGGGGCGCATCGACACGGTTATCCAGCGCCTTGTGGACATGATGCTGGCGTTCCCCCCTCTCATCCTGCTCATGGCCATCACGGCCGCCCTGGGGGCATCGGTCCAAAACGTCGTGATCGCTATTTCGATCGGGCTCATCCCCGGGACATCCCGCATCATTCGCGGCGCCGTGCTCTCCGAGAAGAACAACCAGTACGTGGAGGCGGCAAGGGTGATGGGGGCCAGCGACCTCAGGCTTATCATCCGTCACGTCCTTCCCAACGTCACCGCGCCCATCATAGTCATCGTCAGCATTCTGATACCGGCGGCGACGCTGCTAGAGGCGGCCCTGAGCTTCCTCGGCCTAGGCGTGCCGCCGCCGACGCCCTCCTGGGGCGCCGACCTAGGCGGGCAGGCGCGCGAGTACTTCCGCGTTGCGCCGTGGATGGCCATCTTCCCCGGCGCGGCCCTCAGCCTGACCGTGCTGGCCTTCAACATGCTGGGCGATGCCCTACGGGACATCCTGGACCCTCGGCTCCGGCAGGGTCGGAGGTAAGGACGGGAGGGCCAGGAGAGCCAGATTCCAGCCATTGCTTCGCGCGGCACCAGCGAAGCGTCGGCACCTTCCCTAACCCCTCTCTGTTGTTGACACCAGGCGCGAGCCGAGGCTAGATTGGGAATGAGCACCCATCAACCGAGGCTGCACCATGCTTTGCATCCGCCCCGACGCCGACGGCCAGCACACCCTTACCCCCGAGGAGGCCGGCTGGAGCTACATAGGCTTCCTGGTGCGCCGCCTGGCCCCACGCCAGGCGTTTGCTTTCCAGACCGCGGGCTCCGAGGCCGCCATCGTGGTCCTGAACGGCGTCATCGACGTACGCTCCAACGTGGGTGAGTGGCCGGCCATCGGGCGGCGCCAGGATGTCTTCGAGGGACCTCCCTTCGCTCTCTACCTGCCGCCGGGCACGAACGCGGAGGTCACCTCCTCAGAAGGCACCGCCCTGGCCGTGGGCCTGGCGCGAAGCGAACGAGAGGGCGTCCCACGGTTGATCCGGCCGGAAGACATCGCCGTCGAGCTGCGAGGCGCCGGCAACGCCAGCCGCACCATCTACCACGTCATCACGCCGGAGTTCCCTGCCCACCGGCTGCTGGTGGTCGAGGTGCTGACGCCGCCGGGTCACTGGTCCAGCTACCCGCCCCACAAGCACGACGAGGACCGGCCGCCCCAGGAGGTAGACCTGGAGGAGATCTACTATCACCGCCAGGACAGCCCCCACGGATTCGCCTTCCAGCGGGTGTACACGGACGAGCGCGACCTGGACGAGACGCTGACGGTGGAGGACGGCGACCTGGTCCTGGTGCCCAGGGGCTATCACGTTGTGGCCCAGGCCTACGGCTACCGCGGCTATTATCTCAACGTCCTCGCCGGCGACCGGCGCTCCATGGCTGGTAGCGACGACGCCGCCCACGCCTGGATCAGGAGACAGTGGGCGGCGGCGCCACAAGACTAGCTCCCAGCACAGGTGGGCCCCTTGGACGTAGCCACTGTCGAAGAGCTGAAGGAGATAGCGCGCCGCATACGCTGCCTGGTCCTGCGCAGCGTGCACCACGCCGGCGCCGGCCACATCGGCGGACCCCTGTCGGCGGCCGAGATCCTGTCGGTCCTCTACTTTCGTGTCCTCCGCATCGATCCGACGCGGTTGGACTGGCCGGAACGCGACCGCTTCATCCTGAGCAAGGGACATTCGGCCATCGGCCTATACTCTGCCCTTGCCCTGCGCGGCTACTTCCCCATCGAGGAGCTGAACACCTTCGACGCCATCAACTCCCGCCTCCAGGGCCATCCTGACATGACGCTGACGCCCGGAGTCGAAATGTCCACCGGCTCTTTGGGGCAGGGCATCTCGCCGGGGGTCGGCATGGCCCTGGGCGCCAGGCTACGGGGCCTTTCCTTCCATACGTGGGTCCTGCTGGGGGACGGCGAGATACAGGAGGGGCAGGTCTGGGAAGCGGCGGAGGTGGCAGCCCGCTATGATCTGGACAACCTCACCGCCGTAGTCGACTACAATGGGCTGCCCCAGTTCACCTGGCCCGACTTCGGCGAACAGGGCCGACAGCGGCCCACGTCCAACCTGCCGGCCAAGTGGGAGGCCTTCGGCTGGCGCGCCCTCGAAGCCGACGGCCACGACGTCGAATCACTTCTCAAGTCCTGCGCCTTGGCCCAAGAGACTGTGGGTCGCCCTTCCGTTATCATCGCCCACACCGTCAAGGGCAAAGGCGTCTCCTTCATGGAAAACAACTTCGTCTGGCACGCTCACCCCCTGTCCGAGGAGGACCTGCGGCGCGGCCTGCTGGAACTGGGAGAGCAGCCGTGACCTACGCCATCGGCGACCAGGTAGCCCTGCGGCAGGTCTTCGGCGAGACGCTGGTCGAGCTGGGGGGTCTCTACCCCGACCTGCTGGTGCTGGACGGCGACCTGGCCAACTCCACCCTGGCGGACCAGTTCGCCCAGGCCTACCCCGACCGTTTCCTGGCTATGGGCATCGCCGAGCAGAACATGGCGGGCACCGCGGCCGGGCTGGCCACCCTTGGGTTCATCCCCTGGATCTCCACCTTCGCAGTCTTCGCGGCCAAGCGGGACCTGGACCAGGTGCGGGTCGTCATCGCCCAGCCCAGCCTCAACGTCAAGATCCAGGGCGCCTACTCCGGCCTGCTGACCGGCTTCACCGGGAAGACCCACCAATCAGCCGAAGACATCGCCGTCTTCCGGGCCATGCCAAACATGACGGTGCTGGCCCCAGCCGACGCCATCGAGGCCCGCCTGGCCATGCACGCCGCCACAGTCCACCGCGGCCCCGTCTACCTGCGGATGACCCGAGACCCCAGTCCGGTGATATTCGGGCCGGACCACCGCTTCGAGATTGGCAGAGGCTATGTTGTGCGGGAGGGCAGGGACGTGGCCATCATCTCGACCGGCGTCCAGACTACTCGCGCCCTGGAAGCGGCTGACATCCTGGCCAGCGAGGGGATCTCCGCGCACCTGCTCCACGTGCCGACCCTGAAGCCCTTCGATGAGCAGACGGTGGTCGAAGCCGCCGCGCGGACAGGGGCCGTGGTCACGGCGGAGGACCACACCATCATCGGCGGTCTGGGAGGCGCGGTAGCAGAGGTTCTGGGCGAGCGACACCCCACGCCCATGCGCCGCGTTGGCCTCCGCGACACTTTCGGGGAGTCCGGCCCCAACGAGGCGCTCCTGGAGAAGTACGGCCTGACGGCGCGCCACGTGGCAGCCGCGGCTCGCGAGCTGCTGAAGTCCCTCAAGGGGTAGCTATGGTGTTGGTGAAGCGCTGGCTGCGGGCCCGAGGACCTAGGCCGCGCGTCGTCTGACTAGCAGGCTATCTACCCTCTGAAGCAGATCTTCGGCGTTCGTCCCGTCCTGGGGGTAGAAGACCATCGCGGCTCGCCAGCGGCGCGGTTTCTCTTCAAACAGCAGCGAGTTGAGCGTCTTCACCAGGCGTCTGGCCGCCGCTTCTCCGCCCGACCCGGCTATCTCAGAAAAGAGCACCAGCAGCCTGCCGGAGTGGTCCACTGTCGCACAGTCGGTAGTGCGAAGATGGCCGCGTACGGCGCGGCCCACTCCCCCTCGGAACGCTGTGTCCAGATAGGCTGCAAAGCCATCGGGCTCCAGCGCGCACAGGGTCAGCAGCCGCCCATGCCTCTGTGCCCGCTGAATCTCCTCCGTTAGACGCGCCAAGAAGAGCCAGAAGCGCGGCAGTGCCGTCTCGGGGTCCATTAGCGACTCCAGGAATCCTTCCGCTGATCCGCCGTGCTTATGAACGACGGCTGGCACCTGAGACCGACCAAGGGCCCAGACAAAGCGAAGCTCCAGGACGAAGAATATGCCGGCGAGGCCTAGAGAAGTGCTCTTCGATGGCCGGCAATCGGCAACATCCGGCCTCTTACTCGCGACCAGAGGCCTGCCGGTCCCGTGGCCATGGCGCCGTCGGGGCTACGAATCGCCGGGGGCAGCAAAGCTGACCTCTAGCCACGGTCGCAGGAGTGGATCAGGATAGTTGCTACCGTAGAAGGTGGCGATGATGTCTCCACCGGCAGCGGGCGCCGTCAGAATGACTCCGTAGTTCTCAGACGAGCCCTCGAGCCATTCTCGCATCAGAGGCGTGATGTCCAGCGCCTTCCACCCGGTGCTCTTGGTGTCGATGCTTGTTGCCGCCGCCGCGTCGAACCGGCCCCCAAAGACAGATTCCCAGGTGGCGGTGGTGGGATCCCACAGAGCCGTCACCCGATTCACCGTCACCGTCTTACCCGTTCCGACGGACGACGCCATATAGATGTGGAGGACGGCGCGCTCGAGCGTGCCCACGCTTAGCCACCCCGCGGGACTGATGGCGATGAGGATGCGCTCTCGACGACCGATCGTGTTGGACACATACATCTCACCTGCGGCGGCGTAGTTCGTATTATTCGCCTCTTCCGCGATGTATGTATCGGCGTCTGGGTAGGGCCCGAAGCGGGCGACAAAGCTGCTACGGGGAGAGCCCGGCGAAGGAGAACGTTCTGCCGTCGACTCCGGGCGTGGTGTCGGCGTGGAATCCCCAGGCGGTTCCTCCGCTGGGCCTGTGGCCGCCGGGGTCAGAAGCCGGACAGGTGTGGGCACCGCCTGCCAGTCCGGCAGTGAAGAGAAGACTGGCATGAACTCCAGATCTTCCCAGGAGAACTGAACGGCGAGCTGCGCCTCGTCCTCGCGGGCCTGCTCCGATACGCTCGGCTCCAAGGGGGGCAGATATGATGACGCTTCTTCGCCGTGGTAGTCCGCTTCCAGCTCTGATCTGAGATCGACGGGAAGACTCCCCGCTGCCAAATGCTCCAAGGCCAGGCTCGAGGCAAGCCAGACACTCCCCACGCAGATGCTCACCAATCCCAGGATGAGGCACAAGCCAAGCAGAACTCGCCGCATTGCCCACCTATTCCTATCTATGCGGCTTCCTGACGGCTCGAGTCGGCCATGATCGGTGGCAAGCTGATCCCCTTCAGCAAGGGATCCGTGCGCCGCTGCGATTCCCATCCAACGTAGATCTCCTCCAAGGCCGTCACCACGGCTCTGTCAAAGAGCGCTCCGGCCTGCGCCCGCAGCTGTGCGGCGGCCTCCTCTGGGGCCAGGGCTGGCCGGTACGGGCGGTCGGTGGTCAACGCATCATAGACATCGCAGACGGCGGCGATGCGGGCGACGAGCGGCAGCTTCCCGCCCCGAAGTCCCTGTGGGTAGCCGCTTCCGTCAAGCCGCTCGTGATGGCACAGTACGAAATCAAGCACTTCTTGGGTCAGGTCGAGCTCTCCCAGGACTCTGACGCCCAGCAGTGGATGGCCATCGACAATCAGGCGTTCCACATCTGATAGACCTGCAGGCTTCAGCAGAATGGCGTCGCGAATGCCGATTTTCCCGACATCATGCAAATAGCCACCGATCAGTAGCGCGTCGAGCGTACTCCTACCCAGCGCCAGCCGTGCACCCACGCGCCGGGCCAACTCGCCCACGCGTACAGAGTGCCCCGCAGTATAGGGGTCGCGAGCATCGACCACGGCTGTGAGCGTCTTGATGGTGTTGAAGTGATGCTCGCGAAGTTGCTGGGTGCGGGATCGCAGGCTCGCGGTCATGTCATCAAAGGCTTTCGCGAGCACCGCGATCTCGTCCTCCCCCGCCACCGAGCTTCTCGCCGACAGGTTGCCGGAGGCAACCTTGCGTGCTGCTCGGACGAGCCGGCCAACGCGAGCAGTGATGGCGCGCGCCAGCAGGTAGCCCGTCAGCAGCACCAGCAACATAGCCACGGCGAACACAGCGCCCATCTGCCAGCGGGTCACGCTGCCGGCCTGGAAGATGAACTGTGTTGGCAGCGCGACCGAGTAGAGACCCACAACTTGGTCGCGGACGATTAGCGGGCCGTAGGCGAGGTCATAGTCGCGCTTCCAAACGCTTCTGCTCTCCCGGGTCGTCTCCCCGTGCTTTCCTAGTATGGACTCCAGCGTGGACGAGCCTATCCCAAGGTTCACCTCTTCAGTTGCGCTGCCCCCACCCACGAATGTGCTAGTGAGAGGTCGTCCCTCAAAGTCGTAGAATGTCACCTCGGCCAGCGCTTCCTCCCGTGCCTGTCTGGCCAAGCTGTCAAGATATGTCCCGACCAGGGCAACCCCCACGATCTCCGTGCCAGAGCGAATGGGCCCAGCGGTGAAGAAGGCTAGCCCCTCGGGGGTCTCGACGAGACCCGCGAACTTGTCACCGTGCTCATCCTCGCCGGCTTCAAGCACGCGTTGTACTGGGGGCCATTGGTTCGTGTCGGCCGCATCGACCGGCCGAAATGTCAGGCCAGCCTCCGGCCCTTCCCTGGTCAGACCCAGTAGACGATTGCCGCTCCTGTCAATTATCTCCGCCCGCTCAAGGCCAAGGTTCGTCATCATGGGCTCCAGCAGCGTGGTGAGGCTCTGCGTGTCTCCGGCGGCGACGGCCTGCCCCACACCTTCCGTGAAGGCAAGAGCACGCACACCTTCTAGGTGGTTTCGCTCCTTTCGCACCACAGCATCGGCGGCTACGCGCCCCGCTTCCGCGAGTTGATTGTCGAAGCGCTCCCGAAGCGAGCCAGCCACGAGTGTGGTCACCATGTAAGTCCCGACTGCGCCCAAGAGCACGGTCAGGAGTAGGTATGGACCGATGATCTTCCAGCGGAGGTGCCGAAGGGGGCGGCCACAGAGGGATCTCACAGCACCGGCGAGGGGCGCGATGCTTCCTACTCGTCTAAGGACTCGAAGGCAGTCAGATAGCCCGCGCACATGTAATTATCGGCTGCTGTACGGCGATCTATCCCTGCTTCACCTAGAAAGATAGCGAGATGTCACCCGTCTTCTTGTCCCCATGCTGCCACCCGCTCATATTCGCTCAGAGGGGGCTTTGGAGGGCTCTGGCACCACGGCATTTCGAATCCATCCTGTGGTACACCTCGACTCTGCATTCTACATGCCTCAACGAGATTAGCGACTGGGCGGAGCGAGAGTACCCTTGCCCTCGACTTCACAGTCGCGAGGAAAGCCCTGGACAAATCACCGGGCAGAGTGCGAGCGCACAAGGCGGGGCTGGGTTCACCTGTGCAAACGGCTGAAGGGAAGCTCATCAACCCTCTCGCGCAAAGCGTACCTTCTCACCTAGTGATGTGGCGTGGGAGCGTGTCGCCCCAGTGGGGGAATGCAATGAGCGAAGAGGGGGCAGGGCAACCCCCACCCCCTCTTCACGTCCTGCGGGGAGTTACTGCCAGGCGGAGCCGTAGCGGTGGAACTCGCCGGGGCCTGTACCCTCACCGGGCTCACCGTAACTGGAGCCGTGCATTGCCTCCCCAGGGCCCGCGCCGTCGCACGTGCCGTCCCTCAGCATGAGTGAGCGCCGAGCCTGGGATTTCTCCATCCCCTGCAACATGACACGGTTCTGCGACGGTGCGGAAGTCGCAGACTCGATGGTCTCATCGACGGCCGCCTGACGGGCTTCGGCCATGGCCTGGTGGAAGGTGGCCAGGTCGATCCCCTTCTCCTCCAGGAGTGCCGGGATTGTCTTTCCACCCTCAAGCTCCGCCAACAGCTCTTCCTCGGTAAGGCCCGTCAACTCGGCCGCCACCGCCAGCGGGATGTCTCGCCTGCCGATCTCGGACCCGTATCCGGCCTTGGAGCCGGGGCCGGCCGCCAGCGCCGTCCCAGACCAGAGCGCCGTCACGGCCAGGGCCACTAGAGCCAGGCCCAGTGCCAACTTCTTCAACATTGCAGTCCTCCTTCCTGCTATCGCCGCGGTCGTGTTCCGCTTCCACCTCCAGAATAGTGGCCCGCTGTGTGGATCCCATGCGCCCCATGGGGAGATTCCGTGGAGCTTAGGGGCAAGGCGGTGAGTTCTCAGACACGTAGAATCTCCACATAACCTGCAAGAAACGTCCACAGACCTGCGGTACACTGTTAGATGCAAGGCGGTTCAGAGGGAAAGCCATGAAAGAGAAGATCCTGGTGGTGGACGACGAAAGGCAGATCGTCGACATCGTGCGCGCCTACTTGGAGAGAGACGGCTATCGCGTTCTGACGGCCTATGACGGTCGCCAGGCGCTGGACCTCGCAGGGCGGGAGAGGCCTGCTCTCCTCATCCTCGACCTGATGCTGCCAGAGATGTCAGGCTGGGATGTCATGCGGGCTCTGCGGCGGGTTTCAGATGCGCCGGTGATCATGCTTACCGCCCGCGACGACCCGACGGACAAGGTCGTTGGCCTGGAGTTGGGAGCCGACGACTATGTGGTGAAGCCCTTCGATCCGAAGGAGCTGCTGGCCCGCGTCCGCGCGGTGCTGCGCCGGTTGCGGCCGCCGGAGCCGCGGGGAATCCTAACCGTCGCCGATCTAACCGTCGACCCCGGACGTCATGAAGTGCGTGTGGGAGAACGCCGCATCGAACTGACGCCAACAGAGTTCGCCATCCTTCAGGTGATGGCCCGCCATCCCGGTATGGTCTACACGCGCCTTCAACTGCTGGAGGCGGTCCAGGGCGATGCCTACCAGGGTTACGAGCGGGCCATCGACAGCCATGTCAAGAACCTTCGTCAGAAGCTGGAGCCCGACCCTCGACGGCCTCGCTACATCCTCACCGTCCATGGCGTCGGCTATCGACTGGAGGCCGGCGATGCTGCGTAGCATGCGTGTCCGACTGATGCTTGCGTTCGTCGCGGTCGTCGCCGTGGCGGTCGGCATCGCCGAGATCGTTGCGGAGCGCACGGCGACACGCGAGTTCGATTCCTACGTGAGCAGAGTCGATATTGCCTATCTGGAGACACTGGCGCAGAACCTCGGCGACTACTACGCGGCAAACGGCAGTTGGCAGGACGTTGAGTCGGTCTTTGTGGCGCTCCCGCAGACGCCCGGCCACCTGCAACTGCAGGACAGCAGCGGCACCATCGTAGGCGATACGTCACCCGGCCGCGGCCGCGGAGGCCCAGGTGGCGCGGATGGCTCGCCTTACGGACCCGCTAACACACCGACCACGCCTGGTCCCAGCGGTCCCGCCGGTCCCGCTGGCCCCGACAGCCCTAACACCGGCCCAAACGCCGGCCCGAGTGCCACTCCCACTGTCAGCCCGAGCGGCCCTAGTGGGTCTGGCGAGCCCGTTGGCACGCCGACCCCATCCGGTCTCAGCGGTCCCGCTGGCCCCAATAGCCCTAACACCGGCCCAAACGTCGGCCCGAGTGCGACTCCCGCTGCCAGCCCGAGCGGCCCTGGTGGGTCTGGCGGATCCGCTGGCCCCGGCGGCCCCAACACCGGCCCAGATGCCAGCCCAAGTGCGATTCCCGCTGCTAGTCCGAGCGGGCCCAATGGGTCCGGCGGATCCGGCGGATCTGGCGGCAACGAGCCCGCGCCCGGCGGGGGAAGTCCCCGAAGCAGCGAAGAAACCGGCCTCAGCGAGAGGACGGACGCGATGGTGCTGGCAGATTCGGCGATGGCGGTCGGCGGGAGGCTGGCCGCCGAGGCGACACCGACGCCACAGGCAACGCAGAGGATACCCATCTACGCCAACGGCCAGCAGGTCGGCACGCTGGTGGTACTGTCGCAACAGGGCGGTCCGGCGACATCGGCGCCGCTCAGCGACCGCTTCTTCGACAGGGTGAGGCTGGCGCTGCTGGTGGGCGGCGTCACGGCGCTGGTCGTCGCAGTCATCTTCGCTGTCTTCCTTGTCGACGGCATAACCCGGCCGCTGCGGCGTCTAACCGAGGCTGCGAGGCGCGTCGCCGCGGGGGACTTCAGCCACCGCGTGGACGTCAAGTCGCCCCTGGAGGCCGCAGAGCTCGCCGGGTCCTTCAACCGGATGGCGGCGGCCCTTGAGCGTGACCAGGAGACACGCCGCCGTCTCCTCGCCGACATCACCCACGAACTGCGCACGCCGCTCTCCGTCATCCAGGGCACAGCCCAGGGATTCCTGGACGGTGTCATCCAGCCGGACCAAGAGCATGCCGCCGTTATCCGCGATGAGGCAGAGCTGTTGAGTAAGCTCATTACTGACTTGCGCGACCTTTCGCTGGCGGAGGCCGGGGAGCTGCGCCTGGAGAGAAGGCCCACGGACCTCGGCGAGCTGGCGAGGCAGGCGGCTGCCGCCGTGCAGCACCGCGCCCAGAAACAAGGAGTCGAAATCGAGGTCGTGGCGCCACCGGACATGCCGCCTTGCCTCGTGGATAGCGACCGCACGCTGCAGATGCTGGGCAATCTTCTGGACAACGCCCTGCGACACACGCCTCAAGGCGGGCGCATCACACTGGGCATTCGCGGGCCGGAGGACGGCATGATGGTCGTGGAGGTAGCCGACACCGGAGAGGGCATCCTGCCGGAACACCTCCCGCACATCTTCGAGCGGTTCTACCGCGTCGATGCCTCCAGGGAGCGGTCAGGCGGGACGGGGCTGGGTCTGGCCATCGTCAGCCAGCTTGCGCAGGCGCAGGGCGGCTCTGTCAGCGTCGACAGTGCGCCCGGACGGGGCTCTGTCTTCTGGGTCAGGTTTCCAGTAGCGCCAACGGGGGCCGCTGCAGCGCCCTAAGAGGAAAAGCCGAGCCGCTACACGCCTCAGTTCTTCTAGCCCAGCGCCGCGTCGAGATCGGCGATGAGGTCCTCCGCGTCTTCGAGCCCGATGCTGATGCGCATGATCCCGTCGCCAGCCCACTCGCGGATGGACCTCTTCTGCTCGCCATCGAGGTAGGCCACGCTGTCCACGTACATTTCAGTGGGGTAGTAGAACAGCAGGCTCTGATAGTCACCCAGCGACGTGGCATAGGTGAACACACGCACCTGCTGGACGAGGTTCAGGGCGGTGTCAATGTCCATCTGGGCCACGACCATGCCCCCAAAGCCCGACATCTGCCGGCGCGCCAGGTCGTGCTGCGGGTGGCTCTCCAGGCCGGGGTAGAGCACTCGCCTGATCTTCGGATGCTGCTCCAGGAAGCGGGCGACTGTCAGTGCGCTCTCCTGATGCTTCTGCATCCGCAGCGAGAGCGTGGCAAGGCCCCGGTTGATGAGCCAGGCGTTGAACGGGCTCATGGCCCCGCCGAGATGGATGAGCATGCCCTGGCGGATCCTGTGCATCTCCTCTCGGGCTCCCACCACTATCCCGCCCAGGGCGTCGCCGTGCCCGCCCAGGTACTTGGTCATGCTGTGGAGGACAAAGTCCGCCCCAAGGGACAGCGGCCTCTGGAAGACCGGCGTGGCGAATGTGCTATCGACCACCAGCGGTACGCCCGCCTGGTGGGCGATATCGGCGACGGCGGCGATGTCGGTCAGGCGAAGGATGGGGTTGGCGGGCGTTTCGATGTACACGAGCCTGGTGTTGGGGCGCAGGGCCCTGCGCACGGCCTCCGCGTCGCTGGTGTCCACCAGGCTCACCTCGATGCCGTAGCGACCGGCGTGCAGCCCGAGGAGCTCCGCGGTGCCGGCGTAGCACACGTCACTCGCCACCACGTGGTCCCCGGCGCCCAGGAATGTGAACAGCACGCTGGAGACGGCTGCCATGCCGGAGGCGAAGGCGACACCCGCTTCCGCGCCCTCGAGCACCGCCGTCTTCTCCTCGAGCGTGCGTACCGAGGGATTGCTCCAGCGGCTGTACACGTGCGGCGGACGGTCGCCTTTGAGGAAGAGCGCGTCCAGGAGACGGGGGCCCGGCTCGGGCAGCTTGAAGGTGGTGGTCATGTGGATGGGCGGAGTCACCGACCCGGTGACGGGATCGGGTTCCTGGCCGGCATGGACAGCCTGTGTGTCGAATCGGTACTCGCTCATGCTAGTCTCCTCGCGGAGCTACCCTCCGGTCTGAGGCGCCTCCGCCCCCGGCGGCTCGCCAGCGCTGCTCTCCTCCATCTTGATCCGCGGCAGCCACTCCAGCCAGGAGGGCAGGTACCAGTTCCAGTCCCCCAGAAGCTTCATGGAGGCGGGCAGGAGGATCGACCGGATCACGGTGGCGTCAAGCAGAACGGCGACGCCCAGACCCACGCCGAGTTGCTTGACACCGATAAAGCGCGTGAAGGCGAATATGGCGAACACCGCCACCATGATCGCCGCTGCGCTGGTGATCGTCCCTGCCGTCTGCTTGATGCCGAGGGAGACCGCCTCCTCGTTGCTCAGCCCCTTCTCGTACAGCTCCTTGACCCGGCTGAGGATGAACATGTGGTAGTCCATGGACAGGCCGAAGAGGATCGCGAACAAGAACAGGGGCAGCCAGGACTCGATGATGCCGGTGGCCTTAAAGTTAAGAACCCCTTCCAGCAGCCAGCCTTTCTGGAAGACGAGCACCAGTACGCCGTAGGCCGCGCCCACGGAAAGAAGGTTGAGGATGATCGCCTTAATGGGGATGACGATGGACCGGAACATGACCAGCAGGATGATAAAGGCCAGCCCGAGTACGAAGGCAAAGACGAAGGGCGTCTTGAAGTAGATCAGCGCCTTGAAGTCGATGTTCCCTGCCGTGTCCCCGGTGACCAGGGCGCGGGCCGGGCCGCCGGCAAACGCCGGCCCCACGATGTCCTTGCGCAGGTGCTTGACGGCGTCGAGCGCCTTCTGGTCGCCGGTGTCGGCATTGACCGGGATCCGGATTACCTGCGTGTCGCCGGCGCTGTTCGTGTCGGTCTGGACAGGGGCTCCGAAGGGGGCGTTGGGGTTTTGGGCCGACGCCGTCTCCGCTTGAACGAGCTCCACGACCCGCCCGACCCGTGACTGCACGTCCTCAGAAAAGACGTTCCCGCCGGCGCCGGCATCGACGACTACCTCAGCCGGCGAGAAGAGACCGATCGTGAAGTTGTCCTCCAGGGCACTGACGGCCTTCTTTGCGGCCACTGCGTCCGGGAGGCTGTTGGCGCCGTTGAAGCCGAGGTTGAGGGTGGCGAGCGGCACTGCCAGCGCCACGAGAGCTACGGTGGTAACGGTGGCCATAATGACCGGCCGCTCCAGGACACGGTCGGTGATAAACCCCCAGACGCCGCCCCCCTCGCCCGCGCCCGGCTTCAGGAACGGAACACGCAGCCGGTTGACGTTGTCTCCGAGCATCGCCAGCAGCGCGGGCAAAAGGGTCACGGAGATGATCACAGCGAGCGCTACGACAACCATGGCGGCCACGGCCAGGCTGGAGAAGATCACGAAGTCCACCAGGAACCAGCCGCTGATCGCGAGGAGCACTGTGATGCCAGCGAAGACCACCGCCTTGCCTGACGTGCCGCTGGCCACCTTCAGAGCCTCCTCTTTGGAGCGCCCACCGCCCCGCTCCCTGCGATAGCGCGTGATGACAAAAAGGGCGTAGTCGATGCCCGTAGCAAGGCCCATGAGGAGCACTACTTCGGTGAAGATATTGCTGAGGGCGTAGCCCTGGCTCACGAGGGCCAGAATGCCGTTCGCGACCGCTATTGCCGCCAGTGCGAGGGCTACCGGAACCAGGGCCGCCACCAAGGCGCCGAAGGCCACGATAAGGATGAGAACGGTGACCGGCAAGTTCAGGAATAAAGCGCCACCGAAGTCCTGGTTCACTACCTCAGTGGTCTGCTTGTTGATCGAGGCCGTGCCCCCAACGACGACCGTGAACCCATCGGACGTGGCGTTTGCCTCGGCCACGGTATCGACGACAGAGCCGACGTTCTTCTGCGCCTCGTTCAGATCTCCGACCAGGTCAACCAGGGCGAAGGTGACATCGCCACCAGTCTGGTTCTGCGCCACGAAGGGCGAAGCTTCCCGCGGCATGCCGAGATCGTAGTGGGTCAGCGTCCCCGAGACGATCCTGCTGCTGGAGACGACGGTGGTGCCCCCCATGACGGCCGTTTTCTCCGCCCGCAGGCTCCGCAGCCTCGCCATGAGGCCCTCCACCGTCGCCTTGTAGGTGGGATCGTCTACGCTGGAGGATGGATGGGAGAAGACCACTATCTCCCGAGCAACGTCCTGCTGAGTGCCGAACCGGGCCTGGATCAGCTTGAGGCCATCGAAGGCCTCGCCGGGACCCTGGAGCTGGATGTTCGTATTGGCAGTGACCAGGGAGCAGCTCCCCAGGGCGACAACGACGACGAGGGCCCAGACGAAGACGACGGCCCTCCGATGTCGGCCGCTCCAGGCCGCCATGCGCGCCGTCATCGACCCGGCTCGAGGAGAAACGCTCTCGCTCACGGTGGCTACCCCTTGAACTTCCGGTGCTAGTTGGTGCTATAAAGTACCAAGACTGCCGTGATTGGCGCAAGGGAGGACTCATGTGTCTACACTCCGGGCATCGTAGGCGGTCGGCCATAAGGCTGGGGCTGATGCTGGCGCTGGCCCTGGCGCTGCTTGCGGGGGCCTGCGTGGGGACCGGAGAGAAGAAGGCCGAACCGACTCGAATGGCAACGCGGGGCCCCCAAACGCCCATCGTCATTCCCGCCGGCCAACCTATCGTTGTCGGCGTTTCAGCACCTCTGACCGGCCCTGACAGCGCGGTAGGGACCGAAGACAGCGACGCCGCCATCGTCAGCGTCAACCGGTGGAAGAGGGCGAACGGCAGTCAGATCAAGGGCCACGCTATCAAGGTTCAGGTGGAGGACGACGGCTGCACCGACGCCGAAATAACGGTCCAGGCCGCGGAGCGCCTGCTGCGGCAGGAAAGGCTCGTCGGGGTCATAGGACCCGACTGCAGCGCTGGCGCAGAAGCGGCCATCCCGGTCTATGCGGCGGCCGGCATCGTCTCCGTCTCGGGCTCAGCCACCGCATCCGCCCTCGCGGCGGGCCAGCCGGAGGGGCACTTCTTCTTCCGTACCGCCTACCGCAACGACCTGGAAGGCACGCTCGCCGGTCTCTTCGCCGGTTCTGAGTTCAAGGCCCAGAGGGTCTACCTGATCGACGACAGCGAGTCTTATGGGCAGGACCTGGCAGACGCCGCCCAGAGGGCGATGGAGGAGCACGGCGTAACGGTGACTCGGGAGAGTGTGCGCCGGGGGACCGTCAACTTCAGCGAACTGGCCGCGAAGATCGCCGGGGAGAGCCCGGATTTGGTGGGTTTCGCCGGGTTTAACCCGGAGGCGGCGCTCCTCTACCGGCAGCTTCGCGACGCAGGCTATAAGGGGCTGTTCGGCACGGGCGACGCGGCGTGGGGCCCGCCCTTCATCGAGCCGGTGGGTGCAGAGGCGGCCGAGGGTGTCTTCTTCGCCGGCTGCGCACTTCCGCTGCCCGGGGACTTCGTGGCCGACTTTCGGAACTTGCACGGCCACCCACCCCAGGATTCGGCCTTTGTCGCCCAGTACGCGGACGCCGCGACCGTCCTGCTAGACGCCGTGGCCAAGGTCGCCGTGGAGCAGAGCGACGGTTCCCTGACCATCGACCCCACGGCGCTGCGTGACGCCGTACGCGCAACCCGCCTGGAGGACGGCGTATCCGGCTCCGTCGCCTTCGACCAGAATGGCGACCGGGTGCCTCCTGGCGTCAGCGACCTTTCGGAATTCGTCAACGAGGCTATCAAGGCGGGGGACGTCAACGTCTTCCTAGAGCTCGGACTCGTTCCCTGCCAGGTCCAGGATGGCAAGCTGGTGAATCTCATCGGCCCCGGAGCCGGCACGCTGCGCTGAGCTTTCCGCGCCCGGGCTCCCCCTAGTCCTCCCACTCGGCGGCCTCGAAGTCCGCCACGGAGCGCCGGCGGACCATGTCGAGGTAGCCCAGCAGCTCCTTCTCCACCGCCGGCTCCAACTCCCGCGGCTTGTGCCTCGCCAGCAACTCCCGCACCCGCTCCCGCGCCAAGTCCAGCGCCGTCTTCGACCCCTTGCTCTCCCAGACCTCCCTGCTCTCCCGCCGCAGCAACCGCGGCAGAAAATGCTCCCGCCGGTAGTGCCGAGCCGTGTGCAACTGGTCCAGATAGTGGCCTTGCCAGCCCACCTCTTTGATCAGCTCTACAGCCAGGGTCTCTTCGCTCACCTCGATGCCTCGTGCCAGTCTCAGAGCGAGCCCGCACAGCTCGTCGTCCAGCACCAGCAGAGGATGACTGCCGCTTGTGGTCGATTCCAGCGTGCCGCCGCAGGTGATGAAGTGCACGCCGGCGAGGACAGCGGGCAGCAGGGTGCTGACCCGTTCCAGCATGCACTGGAGGTCCAGCGTGTTGGAGTCCGTGGCGCCGCCCAGGGCGCGACAGGGGAGACCGTAGTAGCGGGCCAGTTGCGCCGCCGCGGCGGTGATGAGCCCGCTCTCCACCGCACCAAGAGCGACGTTGCCGGTCGCCATATCCGTGATGGTGGACACGTTCCCGTAGAGCACCGGTGTGCCCGGGGCGATGATCTGGGCCAGCGTGACGTGGGCCAGGATCTCCGCGTTCTGCTGGGCAAGCAGCCCGGCCAGAGTGGCAGGAGCGGTGGCGCCGGCCATCGCCTCCGGCGACATGGCCATCGGTTGGCCGTACTCGGCGAAGAAGAACATGCCCTCCAACTGGAGCTTGATCATCTGGAGAGGGCTCATGACGGAGCAGATAACAAAGAAACGGGGGCGCCTCTTCAGCTCCTCTTTCCCACCCACCGCAATCGCCATCATCCTCGCCATGTCCTCGCTGGCCATCGCCCCATAGCACCCCATGCCGAAGGGCTTGCGGCAGTTCTGAGCCCAGGCAAGGATGGCCTCCGCGTGGATGGTGGTCATAGGGATGTCGTTGGGCCAGATGTCCATCTGGCTGTTGCTGATGTGATCAAGACCGTCGATCAAGCGGAGGTGGTTGCGGAGATCTTCGAGCGTCGTGGGCCGGAGTTCGCCCGTCTCCGTATCGACGAATCGCGTCGGCGTGCCCAGCGCAGCGAAATTCACCTGGTCGGTGCCGATCTCCATGCGGAAGTCCGGATCCGCCCCGTAGAGCGTGAACTGCCCCGGCGCGTGGTCGATGGCCCAGCGCACCAGTTTCTCCGGGATGCGCACCGAGCGGGCTTCCTCGTCCACGTGCGCCCCGGCCTCTCGAAAGGCGTCCCTCGCTTTCTTGAGGTCCACGCGCAGCCCCACACTCTCCAGGATCTGCATGGAGGCGGCGTCGATCTGCTGGACTTCCGCCGGACTAAGGACTTCGAAGTACTGTGGCTTCATCTCACTTCACCATGTTCGCGCCCCTCGCGGGGCGCTCTCCCCCGGTCGTCACACCGGTTAGAGCCGGGGCGGACGCAGCCGCCAGGCTGAGCCCCATTATCCCATCACGATCTGTCGAGCGGAAGACAAGCTAGGGTGGCTCGTACCGCGTTTGCGCAGGCCAGCCAGACTTGCTCGAGAGGCCAGGCGAAAGGATGGACTTCCACGCGACGCAAGGTGGGCTGGTATGCTATGCCACAGCGGCCGGGCGCCTGGGGAAAGCCGCCTGACCACATCGCTGCAACGGGAGGAGGAATCCATGGACAGCCGCACGTTTCTGCTGGAGGAGATGGCCTGGCCGGAGGCACAGGAGGCGCTGAAGTCGGCGCGATTGGGCCTGGTGCCCGTGGGCTCGCTGGAGCAGCACGGGCCTCACCTGGGCATGGCCTCAGACGCGGTGCAATCCTACGAGTTCACCAAGAGGGTGGCCGAGGCGGTCTATCCCAAGGCCGTCATGACGGCGTGCATCGCCTTCGGGGTGTCCGCACACCACATGGCCTTTGCCGGCACCGTCTCTATCCGGCCGGAGACCCTCATCGCCCTCGCAGAGGACATCGGCCTGAGCCTGAACCGGCACGGTATCACGCACGTGCTCTTCGTCAACGGGCACGGGGGCAATCAGAGCGCCCTGGGCGTAGCGACGGAACGGCTGCGCTTCGAGCACGGCATCAAGGCCGCGCACTGCCTCTGGCCGGTGCTGGGCTGGATCGAGGGGATGCAGGCCGCCTCGTCCACGCGGGTGGGGCACGCCTGCGAGCTCGAGGTGTCGATGGCCATGCATCTGAGCCCGCGCCACGTGAAGGCCGACCGGCTCAGCGAGGGCGAGTTCATCGATACGCCGCTGCGGCACACCGGCCCGCTGGGAATCGCGGTGCCACGCGCCTTCAACGAGATCACCGCCAACGGGGCCTTCGAGGGCGCCCCCAAGGCCCGTCCGGAGCTTGGAAAGACCATCGTGGAGGCGGCCCTGGGCCGGATCGTAGAATTCATCGAGGATTTCCTTCGCTACTAGACGCAGGACAGCAAGAGGAGGCCAGCGACCCTTGAGCGGCCCACCAGGGCGGGCCGACAGAGCGGGATGCCTGCCGGCCAGGCTGTCGGGGAGCGGTGCCCATGGCGGCGTCACCAGGTCGAAATGGCAACTCACAACTTGACTGGTCCTCGCTGTGAGCCGAACATTGGGCAGGGCTCAGAAAGAGAGGAATGACCAGCATGACTCACGAGCTACCAGCAGACCAACTGCGACGCACGTTTGATCCCAAGGCCCTGGGCATCCAGACGACCGAGCACCTGAAGCCGTCGCAGGCCATCATCGGGCAGAAGCGCGCCGTCTCGGCTCTCCACTTTGGGCTGGGCATTCAGGAGGCCGGGTTCAATATCTACGTGGCCGGGCCGCCGGGCATCGGCAAGATGACCGCCGTCCAGGCTTTTCTCGAGGAGCTGGCCCGCCGCAAAGAGACGCCCGCCGACTGGTGTTATGTGAACAACTTCGACGATCCCTATCTCCCCAGCATGTGTCAACTGCCCGCCGGACGCGGGCGCCAGCTCCAGCAGGAGATGAAGAGCCTCGTTGATCACGCCCGCCGCGAGATCCCCAAGGCCTTCGAGAGCGAGGAATACAGCACCAGGCGGGACGGGATCGTCAAGACACTGGAGACGCAAAGGTCTCAGATGCTGGAGCACCTCAACCAACGGGCGGCCGAGGTCGGCTTCGCGCTCCAGGCGTCGCCCTTTGGCATCATGATGGTCGCCGTAGTGGAGGGCCGGCCCCTCAGTGACGCGGAGCTTCAGGCCTTGCCCGCTCCCGCACGCGAGGACCTCCAGCGCCGCCGCGACACGCTGGAAGAAGAGCTGAAGGTCGCTATGAAGCAGGTCCGGGAGCTGGAACGTACAGTGAAGGGAAAGCTCGAAGAGCTTGATAAGCAAGTCGCGCTCTACGTTGTCGGGGGGCTGATCGACGACCTCAATGAGAAGTTCCGCGACCTGCCAGAGGTCGCAGAGTATCTCAAGGCCGCTCAGAAAGACATCTTTGAGAACATCGAGACGTTCAAAGGCACCCCGTCACCGCCCGCAGCCCCCGCGCCCCAGGACCCCTCCACGCCGACCCCCTGGTCGCAGGAGTTGCCCTTCACGAAGTATCAAGTCAACGTGCTTGTGGACAACAGCAAGCAAGAAGGCGCGCCCGTGGTCGTCGAGCTCAACCCGAGCTACAGCAACCTCTTCGGGCGGGTCGAGAAAGAGGCCCACTTTGGGGCCCTCTACACGGACCTCACGATGATCAAGGCCGGCTCGCTTCATCAGGCCAACGGCGGCTATCTTGTGCTGCGCGCCGAGGATCTCCTGCGAAATCTCTTTAGCTGGGACGGCCTGAAGCGGGCGCTACGCAGCCGGGAGATAGAGATCGAGGAGCCAGGAGAGCGCTTGGGGTTCATGGCCACCAAGAGCGTGCGGCCCCAGCCGATCCCGCTCGACGTCAAGGTCGTGCTGGTTGGGAGCCCGCTGCTGTACTACCTCCTGCACGCCGCCGACGACGAGTTCTCCGAGCTCTTCAAGGTGAAGGCGGACTTCGATACCCGCATGGCGCGCGACGAGGAGAACGTCCAGGACTTCCTGGCCGTCCTGTCCACTTTCTGCCACAAAGAGAAGCTAAAGCACCTGGACGCCAGCGCGGTGGCGAAGCTATTGGAGCACGCCTCGCGCCTGGCAGAGGACCAGGAGAAGCTCTCGACCCACTTTGGGGCCCTGGCCGATGTCATCCGCGAGGCCCACTTCTGGGCGCTTCAGGACGGCGTCCCCTACGTCAGCGCGGCACACGTGCGCAAGGCCCTCGACGAAAAGCTCTATCGCTCGAATCTCATCCAGGAGCGCATTCAAGAGATGATCGCGCGCGGGACGCTGCTGATCGACACGGCCGGCCAGGCGGTAGGACAGGTGAACGGGCTTTCGGTGCTCAGCTTGGGCGACTATCTCTTCGGCAAACCCAGCCGGATCACAGCCAGCGTGGGGCCGGGGCGCGAGGGTGTCCTCGACATCGAGCGCGAAGTTGAGCTGGGTGGGCCGATCCACAGCAAGGGCGTCCTAATCTTGAGCGGCTACCTTGCCCAGGAGTACGCGCAGGACAAGCCGCTGACGCTGGCGGCACGGCTCGTCTTCGAGCAGAGCTACGAAGGGATCGAGGGCGACAGCGCCTCTTCGGCGGAGCTCTTCGCCCTTCTCTCGGCGCTGTCGGGCCTCCCCGTCAAGCAGGGGATCGCTGTCACGGGCTCGGTGAATCAGCCCGGCGAACTCCAAGCCATCGGCGGGGTCAACCAGAAGATCGAGGGCTTCTTCGACGTGTGCCAGGCCAAGGGGCTGACAGGCGAACAGGGTGTCATCATCCCCCAGAGCAACGTGCAGAATCTCATGCTGCGCGAGGACGTGGTGGAGGCCGTGAAATCGAAGAGGTTCCACGTCTGGCCGGTGAAGACGATCGATGAGGGCATCGAGATTCTCACCGGCGTGCCGGCAGGGAAGCGCGGCCCCGATGGCCAGTTCCCGGAAGGCACCGTAGGCCATCGCGTTGACCAGCGCCTGCGCGAGTTCGCGGAATGTTTGAAGGAATTTCCTGAGGAAGGCGCTGCCGGAGCCAAGAAAGAAGGCGCGAGGCCCCAGAGGAGGAAGCGCTCCTCTTCACCCATCGGGCGCCTGCGCCGCAGCGACCGCGCTTCGGCCGATCCACGCCTCGAAAGGAGTTGAGTACGATGCGCAGCGATGCAGTAAAGGGCCGCATGTCTTTCCTCCTAGCCATGGGCAGGACACGCGAGGAGATAGCCAGGCCCCTGGTGGGCGTGGTCAACTCCCAGAACGAGCTCGTCCCCGGCCACGTCCACCTGAACGAGATCGCCGCCGCTGCCAGGGAGGGGATCATCGCCGCCGGGGGGACCCCCTTCGAGTTCCCCAGCATCGCCATCTGCGACGGCCTGGCCATGGGCCACGCCGGCATGTGCTACCCGCTGGCGAGCCGCGAGCTCATCGCTGATTCCATCGAGGCGATGATGCTGGCCCACGCCCTGGACGCCATGGTGCTGGTCACCAACTGCGACAAGATCACCCCCGGCATGATGATGGCCATGGCCCGCCTGGACGTCCCGGCCATTCTCATCAGCGGCGGCCCCATGCTGGCAGGCTGCTTCCAGGGTCAGGCCGTCGACGTGAGTAACCTCGCCGATCTGGCCGGTATGGTGCAGCGCGGAGAGATCTCTGAGGAGGACCGAGAGGACTATCTCGAGGCAACGGCGCCCACCTGCGGCGCCTGCGCGGGCCTGTTCACCGCCAACAGCATGAACTGCATGGCCGAGGCCCTGGGGCTCGCCCTACCCGGCAACGGCACCATCCCCGCCGTCTACGGCAAGAGGAGGGAGCTCGCCAAGTACACCGGCACAAGGGTGATGGAGCTGTTCAAAGAGGAGATAACGCCCAGGAGCGTCCTGACCAGGGAAGCCTTCGAGAACGCCATCGCCGTGGACATGGCGATCGGCGGCTCCTCGAACACGATCCTCCACCTCATGGCCGTCGCCGCCGAGGCCGGAGTGGACCTCGACCTCGATACCTTCGACCGCATCGGGCGGCGCACGCCGCGCCTGTGCGATCTCAGCCCGGGAGGCCACCACCACCTGGAGGACCTCTACCAGGCCGGGGGGATCCAGGCCGTCATGAAGGAGCTCGCCTCGAAAGACCTGGTACACCCGGATGCCATGACCCTCAGCGGCCGGACTGTCGGACAGAACGCCGAGGCCGCCCGCATCAAGAGGCGCGACGTCATCAGGGAGATCGACAACCCCTACGATGCCGAGGGTGGACTGGCCATTCTCTACGGCAACCTGGCGCCGCAGGGCGCGGTGGTCAAGCAGTCGGCGGCGCTGCCGGAGATGCTGAAGCACCGTGGTCCAGCCCGCGTCTTCGACATCGAGGAGGAGGCCGTGGTGGCCATCTTCGGCGGCGCCATCAAGAGCGGCGACGTGGTGGTCATCCGCTACGAGGGGCCCAAGGGCGGGCCCGGCATGCGGGAGATGCTCATTGCCACCATGGCCATCGTGGCCAGGAAGCTGGATGCGGAGGTCGCGCTCATCACCGACGGACGGTTCTCGGGCGCGACCAAGGGCACGGCCATCGGCCACATCTCGCCGGAAGCGATGGAGGGCGGGCCGCTGGCCATCGTGGCGGAAGGCGACATGATCGAGATCGACATCCCGCAGAGGACGCTCAACGTCGACCTGCCGCAGGCGGAGATCGACCGGCGGCTGGCGCGATGGTCCAAGCCTCCCCTGAAGCGGGACGTGGCCGCCTACCTGAAGCGCTACTCAGCCCTGGTGACCTCGGCCAGTACGGGCGCCGTGCTGCGGCTGCCGCAATGAGGTGTGGAGGAGGAGCCGCCGTAGGGGCGAGCTTCAGCTCGCCACGGGCTTTTCGTGGGTGAGGCACGTGGCGACCTCCCGCCATAGGCGGGTCCGCCTCCGGCGGAGAAGGTCGCCGCTACGGAGGAGGCCCAGCCCTGGTGACCTCGGCCAGTACGGGCGCCATGCTGCGGCTGCCACAATGAGGTGAGCGGGGCTAGGCCGGCCGGTCCTGCTCGAAGACGTAGTCGATGCCCTTCCGGACGGTGACGCGCATCACCGCCCCGGCGCGCGAGTTGTCGCGGACCAGCTCCAGCACGCCCTCGGCCACCTGCTCCGGCGTGAGGAGGCCACCGACCTCCCGCTTCATCTGCTCGACGACTACGTCGCCGTGCTGGCGCACGAGCGCCGTATCGGTGAAGGTGGGGCAGATGACGTTGACGCGGATGCCCTCGTCCGCCAGGTAGGCGAGGGAGCGGGTGAAGTGGATGACGCCGGCCTTGCTTGCCGCGTAGACGGGGCTGATCGCCATCGGTATCAGGCCGCCCATCGAGGCGGTGTTGATGACCACGCCGCCACCGCCCTGCCGACGTAGCTGCTGGACCGCGAGCTGGGTGCCGCGGATAACGGCCTCCAGATCGATCGCCAGCGTTTTCTCCCACACGTCGGATCCAGGCGCGAAGAAGTCCAGCCCCATCTCAGAGACGCCGGCGTTGTTGTCGACGATGTCAACACGCCCGAACTGCTCCACAGCGTAGTCCAGCATCCTCTCCAGGTCCCCGCGTCGCGTCACGTCGATCTGGACGAAGCGCGCCTCGCCGCCACTCGCTTCGATGTCGCGCACCGCCGCCGCGCCGGTATCGGATAGCAGGTCGGCGATGAGCACCCGGGCACCATTGGCTGCCAACAGCTTAGCGGCCGCCAGGCCAATGCCGGAGGCGCCTCCCGTGATGACGGCAACTTTGCCCTTCGGATCCATGCGCCCTCCCGCCTGCTGTCTCTCACTATGTGGACACGCCGTCCCCGCGCAGGAAGTTTAGCCCGAAAGGCGGTGGTGAGTACAGGAAGCGACGGCGAGAAGGCATAAGTTGACACTGAGGGTCTCCCCAGGGATGATGTGGCCGCCGTCTGTCTGACGGCACTCACGGTGTCCGTTCACCTCGACGTGGAGTACTCGCGAATGCCTCCCTCCTCCGATGGCGTCGGCACACAGGGCCTGGGCCTGCCGGCTCAGGCCCTCTTCGAGCCCAAGTCAGTGGCCGTAGTTGGGGTCCCTCGCAGCCCTCGGCCCGGCCAGCTTTTCCTGCAGGCCCTCCTCGACCCCGGCTACCGCGGGCGCATCTACCCGGTCAACCCGAACGCCCAGGAGATCCTGGGGCTGCCCTGCTACCCATCGGTGACAAGCCTGCCGGAGGCTGTGGACCTGGCCATCATCGTGGTGCCCGCGGCGGCGGCGGTTTCGGTGGTGCGGGAGTGCGCCGAGAAGGGCGTAAGGGCGGCCGTCGTGTTTACGGCCGGCTTCTCTGAGCTGGGCACAGAAGAAGGTCGCGCGCGCGAAGCCGAGCTTGTGGCCGCGGCCCGTCGCGGGCGGCTGCGGCTGCTGGGCCCCAACTGCATGGGCGTCTACGTCCCGAAAAGCGGCCTGGGGAGCTTCCCAGCGATGCCTTCCGAGCAGGGACCCATCGCCTTCATCTCGCAGAGCGGGTCCCTGAGCAACGGCCTGGTATGGGGCGGCGCGGAGCGTGGCCTCGCCTTCAGCAAGGTGATCAGCGTGGGCAACCAGGCCGACCTGGACATCTCGGACTTCCTGGAGTACCTGGCGGAGGACCCCGAGACGGAGATCATCGCTGCCTACATCGAGGGCGCCAAAGAGGGCCGACGCCTCTGGCGCGCCCTCGCCGAGGCGGGACGCCGCAAGCACCTGGTCGTCTGGAAGGTAGGGCGCACCCGGAGCGGCGCGCGAGCCGCCAGCTCCCACACGGGCTCCCTGGCGGGCGAGGCGGAGGTATGGTCCGGCTTGCTGCGCCAGGCCGGGGCACTCCAGGCGGGTGACCTGGAGGAGATGCTCGACCTGCTGGTCGCTCTGCGCTACTTCGGCCGGCCGACCGGTCGCCGCATGGCCATCGTTACCGGACCGGGCGGGCCAGCGGTCTCCGCCGCGGACGCCTGCGAGGAGGCCGGCCTGGAGCTGGCGGCGCTCTCGCCGGAGACACAGGCACGCCTGCGTGAGGCGATCGGCAGCGCCGGCACCAGCGTGCGCAATCCCGTGGACGTCGGGCTTGTTTTGGGCGGCGTCGCAGAGATGTATCGTGGCGCCGTGGAAACAACCATCGGCGACCCTGGCGTGGACGCCGTCGTGGTCATCGGGGGCGCCGCGCGGGGCGGAGGGTGGAAGGACCACATCGAGGGCATGGCCCGCCTGGCGCGGGCCACGGCCAAGCCCATCCTCCAGGTCGCCTTCGGCCCAGGCGACCCGGCTGTGGACCGCGCCCTGGCACGAGAGGGCATCCCCAGCTTTCGCAGCGCCGAACGCGCCCTTAGGGCCTACTCCCGGGTCCGCCGCGAGGAGGACTAGAGAATCGGCTCCGTCATGGCCAGGTCTTTGTAGGCGTCGATTCCCTTCGCCTTTACCGCCGGCAGGAAGACCTCTGGCTTCAGGCAGGCCTCCGGCGCGTACACGCCGCCTTCCTCCGTCACGATCTCCCTGCGGGCGAGCATCTGGGCGCCCACGGAAAGGGAGAGGCCGGTGGCCTCGCGCATCTGCCCGATGCCGCACATCATGTGCTGCACCCTCTGCCCACCTTTCTCGCCCCACACGTCGACGCGAACGGCCCCCAGCGCCGGCTCCCGGCCGGAGGTCAGGCGCTCAAGGGGTGCCATGAGACGAGCCACCATGTCGATACGCCTGTCGCTGCCGAACAGGCCCCGCCGGGCCGGCCACACGACCAGGCCGGCGCCACGCCCAAAGCCCATGAAGAAGTTGCATTCCTCCAGCCCGGAGATGAAGCGGGGGATGGTGACCGGCTCGGTGTGGCCCATGTTCCACACCTTGATGCGACCGTAGCGCGGGAACTCCACGATACGGGCCTCGCTACAGGCCGGCAGCATCACCTGCTTGCCCTCGCGCCAGGCCGCCACCTGGCCGCTGATGATGAAGAGCATGTGTTTGAGCACCGCCTCGCCACCGCCGGCATTGAGAGGCTGGAAGACGTTGACGTCCACCCGCCGGATGCGGTCGAGCTGGCCCGCGATGTAGCGGATGCCGACGTTGGTGACGCCAGGGCTGGTCCCGAGGCCGGTGAGGACGATACGGCCGGCGCGACGGGCCGGCTCGTCGCACTCGGTTAGCACCGCCTGGGCAGCGCTCCAGTCGTCGCAGATGCTCGTGTAGTCGACGCCAGCCTCAATGGCAGCGCTCGCCAGCTTCGTCTCGAAGCGGTAGAACGGTCCCAGTGTTGAGGCAGCAATGTCGTGCCCGCGCATCGCCTCAACCAGCGCCCGCTGGTCGCTGGCATCGAGCGGGTGGACATCGATCTGGGCGCCACGGCCGCGCAGCGTCGCTGCCAGCTTGTCGGCGGCCGCCGCGTTTCGGTCGGCGATGGTCACCCTCTCCACATCCGGCGAGAGCACCAGGTCCTCGACGGTCCGGCTGCCCACGTCGCCGGCACCGCCCAGCACGATGATCTTCATGGCCTTCCTCCTTGCTATGGCGACAGCCCGAGCGCCCCGGCGCACGCCCCGCGCGCCGACGGGGGCCACAGAAACCGACCCGCACCGGCTGCTCGCGGCAGCCCCTTCAGTCCAGGAACCGAAGGACGCGGGTTACGTCCTCCTCGTTGTTGTAGGCGTTGATGCCAGCCCAGACGCAATCCTCCCGCTCGCCCAGCACGATCAGCTCGCTGTGCATGGCAGGGACGATCTCTTTCGCCGGGCGACGGTCGGGCGGCCGCCAGAGCACGATCCCAGACCACTCGCCGGGGCCCCGGGGCGAGACCACCTCTCCCCCACGCTCGACGGCGCCGGCGAGCATGAAGTCCGTCAGCCCCTTGATCCGGGCGGCGATGGCTTCCACACCGATCTCAAGAATGAGGTCCAGGGCGGCGTTCAGCGCCACAAGCCCGATGTAGTTGTGGCTCCCCTCCTCGAACCGGGAGGCGTCCTTCTTCACGTCCAAGATGTACTCCTGGTTCGGGTATTCGGGGTCGTCGCCGTGCACCATGGAGCCGAGGGCGATGTGCAGCGGCCGCAGCTCGGGGAGCAGCTCCCGCCGGACGTAGTAGATCCCGAGCCCCTGGAGCCCCCAGAGCCACTTGTGGGTGCCGGCAGCCAGAAAGTCGATCCCGCAGTCCCGGACGTTGAGCGGTAACGCCCCGAGTCCCTGAATGGCGTCTACCAGCAGAAGCGTCCCGTTGGCTCGGCAGACGGCGCTGATCCGCTTAAGGTCGGCGCGGAAGCCGGAGTCAAACTGAACGAAGCTGATGGCCAGCAGCCGGGTGCGTCGCGAGAGGTCGCGCTCAACCATCTCCGGGGTAACTCGGCGCTCCTCCATAGGTTTTACTACCGCCTTCACCCCCTCGCTCTCCTTCATCATGAAGGGGTATACGACGGTAGGATACTCACCCTGGTAGAGGAGCACTTCGTCCCCTGGCTGCCAGCGGATGGAATCGGCGGTCCAGACTATCCCCTCGCTGGTGTTCCGGGAGAAGGCGACCTCGTCCACGTCGCAGCCCAGGAGTTGGGCCGTCTTAGCGCGGGCGTCTTTCGCCACCTGCGGGCCAGCGAGCAGCGTCGCCGCCACGCCGGCCCCCTGTAGGCCCTCGAGCGCGTCACGTATCGCCTGGGTGACCGGCGTTGGCATCGGGGCGAGGCCGTTGTTGGCGAAGTAGGTAGTATTCTTGGCTGCCGGGAACAGATCACGCACCTGTTCTATGGGGATAGACATCTCTGTACCTCCTCCTGGCATCGCCAGCCGCTGCGCTTCTGGACGTGGTCCCTCGCGACGGTCTGAACTCAGGCTAGACCGGGGGCCTCGATCGGCGTTACCCCCCTCCGCCGGCGTAGACGGGCTCGCCCAGGCCCTTGCAGGCGACAACTTTACCGGGCGTCGATTCGTAGCTCACAGCGTCGCCGAACCGCACCCACTCGCCGTTCTCGACCCTCTCGAGCCACACAGTCTCTGACACTCGATGATCGGTTGGGCTGAGGTTCGCAGGCGCCAGGCAACCGAGGCAGCAGAAGTCGCGAATGCTTTCGGCGCCCTCCACGACGCTCTCGCGGGTCAGGTTCGGGCCAGCGTTCTTCAACGCCTCGACCGTGAGTTGGGCGACAGTCATGCCGTACTCGATCAGGCTGCTCGGCGTGACGTTGGGCGCGAACTGCTTCAGGATCTCGATTTGGCGCTGCACGCCGGGGTCGTCCGTCTCCGATATCATCTTGCCGGTGGTGATGCTGACAGTACCCTCAGCGTTCTTGGCGCCTGCCAGGGCTATCGTTATCTCAACGGCGGACACAGCGCAGGCGACAAAGGGCACATTCCAACCGAGAACCTCTCGCGCGACCTTGATCGCGTTACCGGCCGCGCCCGGGTTAGCCATCAGGACAACAAGGTCGGGATTGTCGTTCTTCATCCGCTGCATTTGCGCGGTGAGGTCGAACTGGCCGAAGTCGTACGGCTGCTTGGAGACGATCTGGATGTCGCTGTCCTTGAGCAGCTCAGTTGTCCTCTCCATCTCGGACGTGAGGCCTTCGTCGCTCTGATAGAGGATGCCCAGCCTCTTCCCGCTGTAGTTGGCTATCAGGTAGTCCACCAGCATTCTCGATTCTGTCATGTAGTCAAGCGTCGTGGCGAAGCGGGTCTTCACCACCGGATCGGTGAACCTCGCGATTCCGCTGCTCAGGAAGAGGTCGGGCACGCCTTCCTCTTCCAGGTATCTTGTCACGGCGGCGTGGGTCGGGTCGCCGAGGCCGCCGGCGATAGCGAAAACCTGGTCCTGCTCGACGAGCTTGCGCACCACCTCGACCGCATCCGCCGGGTTGTAGTGGTCATCGCCCACCAGGAAGGTGATCTTGCGGCCGTAGACGCCTCCCTGGGAGTTGATGTAGTCGAAGTAGGCCCGCATGCCGTCGGCGATGGCGCCGTACGTCGCCGCCGGACTCTGGCTTAATGGGAAATGGGCCCCAAGTAAGATCTCCGTGTCCGTCACGCCCGGGACTTTCTGGGCGCCCGGCGTCTCAGCGCCCGCCGGCTGGGTCGCTGCCGGCGTCTTACTGACCTCCTCCTCCCCACCGCAGCTCAACAGGAGGAGACCGGCTAGGAGTATGGCTGCGAGAAGGAATCCGCGTCGCAATCTTGATAGCATCGTCACACACCCTTTTGCCCCGCCGCCCTGCCAGTCATTCTCTCCCTCTGCCGCTCGCCTGACCAGCCTCAACCGGCATCACTCCTCTTCGCCAGCGTAGACAGGCTCTCCCGCGCCCTTGCAGGCGACGACTTTGCCAGGCGTCGATTCGTGGCTCACGGGCTCGCCAAACCGCACCCACTTGCCGTTCTCAACCCTCTCGAACCACAGAGTCTCCGACGCTCGATGATCGGTTGGGCTGAGGTTCGCAGGCACCAGGCAAGCGAGACAGCAGTAGTCGCGAATGCTTTCGGCGCCCTCCACGATGCTCTCGCGGGTCAGGTCCGGGCCGGCGTTCTTCAGCGCCTGGACAAAGAGTTCGGCGACAGTCATGCCGTACTCGGTCAGAGAGCTCGGCGCCACGTTGGGAGCGAACTGTTTCATGATCTCGATATGGCGCTGCACGCCGGGGTCGTCCTCCTCCGATATCATCTTGCCGGTGGTCAGGCTGACAATACCCTCAGCGTTCTTGGCGCCTGCCAGGTCTATCGTGAACTCAACCGCGGAAACGGCGCTGGTAATGATGGGCGCGTCCCAACTGAGAACCTCGCGCGCGACCTTGATCGCGCTAGCGGCCGCCCCGGGGTTAGCCATGAGGCTAACGAAGTCGGGGCTGTCAGCCTTTAGCCGCTGCATCTGCGTGGTGAGGTCGAACTGGCCCCAGTCGTACGCTTGCTTGGAGACGATCTGGATGTCGCTGTCCTTCATCGCCTCGGTGATCATCTCCATGCCGGAGGTGCCGGCGGTATCGCTCTGATAGACGATGCCCATCCTCTTCCCGCCGTAGTTCTCCTTGATGTAGCCCGCCATTATCTCTACTTCTGTCTCGTAGTCACACGCCATGGCGATCCGCGTCTTCACCACCGGCTTGCTGAACTCCACGACGCCACCGCCCAGGAAGAGGTCGGGCACACCCTTCTCTTCCAGATATCTTATGACGGCGAGCTGGGCCGGGTCGCCGAGGCCGCCGACAATAGCGAAGACCTGGTCCTGCTCGACGAGCTTCCGAACCACCTCGACCGCGTCCGCCGGGTTGTAGTGGTCATCGCCCACCAGAAAGGTGATCTTGCGGCCGTAGACGCCCCCCTGGGAGTTGACGTACTCGAAGTAGGCCCGCATGCCGTCGGCAATGACGGCATAGGACGATGCCGGCGACTGGCTTAGTGGGAAATTGGCCCCAATCAGTACCTCCGTGTCCGTGACGCCCGGGACTTTCTGGGCGCCCGGCGTCTGGGTGCCCGCCGGCGTCTTGCTGACCTCCTCCTCCTCACCACCACAGCTCAGCAGGAGGAGACCAGTGAGGAAGACAACCAACAGGAGAAATCTGCGTCGGAATCTTGGTAGCATTGTCACCCCCCTTGAGCCGCCCTCGCAGTCATCCCCTCCCTCCGCCTGGCACCACCACCCAGCACTTCCGGACACAGACCCCTAGACGCCCAAGCTCAACCTGGGCCGGCACAGCGGACTGCGGCAATGGAGATAGACCCGCTGGCCGCATCCACCTCGACCGGCATCACTCCGAGCCGTAGACGGGCTCGCCCCCGTTCTTGCAGCTGATGACCTTGCCCGGCGTGGACTCGAAATTCACTGGCTCGCCGAACGGCACCCACTTCCCGTTCTCCACCTTGTTGTAGACCTCGATCTCAAAGGGACGGTGGTCGGTGGGGCTGAGGTTCACAGGCGTCAGGCACAATGTGCAGCACCAGTCGCGGATGGCCTCGGCGCCGTCTATCAGGCTATCCCGGGTCAGGTTCGGCCCCGCGTTCTCCAGCGATTTCACCATCAGCTCGCCCATGGCGGCGCCGTAGAGGGTGAAGTTGGACGCCTCCACGCCCTGGCCGAAGTCCTTCATGATCTGGATGTGTCGCTGGATCCCGGGGTCATCCGTCTGGTAGACCTGCCTGGCGAAGACCACGCTGACCACACCCTCCGCGTTCTGTGCGCCCGCCAACTGGATGAATATGTCGGTTTGGACCACGCCCGTGACCACGATGGGCACGTCCCAGCTCAGGGTCTCGCGGGCTGCCTTGACCAGACTGGCGGCTGGCGGCGGGATGGCCTGGACGAAGATAACGTCGGGGTTGGCCGCCTTCAACCGCTGCGCCTGGGCGGTCACGTCCCACTGGGTGGTCTCGTACCTCTCCTCCGCCACGACCTGGATGTCGCTGCCCTTTATGCCCTCGATGATTGCTTCCTTGCCGTTCTCTCCGAACTCGTCGTTCTCCAGCAGCAGGGCCAGCTTCTTCCCGTCGTAGTTCTCGACGAGATGCTTGCCGAGCATCCTCCCCTCGGTACCGTAGTTCGTGTTGCCCTGGAAACGGGTCCTTACCAGCGGGTCCGTCCACTTGTCGAGGCCGCCGGACACAAACATGTCAGGGACGCCGGCATCCTCCAGGTACTTCCAGACGGCGGCGTGGGGCGCGTCACCCAGGCCGGAGACCATGGCGAAGATGCCGTCCTGCTCCACCAGCTTGCGCACCACCTCCACCGCGTCCGCCGGGTTGAAGTGGTCATCGCCCACGATGAACTTGATCTTGCGGCCGTTGACGCCCCCCTGGGAGTTGACGTACTCGAAGTAGGCCCGCAAGCCGTCGGCGATGGGCGCGTAGGCCGCCGCTGGCGTCTGGCTGATGGGGAAATGGGCCCCCAGTATGATCTCGGTGTCCGTTACGCCCGGCACCTTCTCCGCGCCCGGCGTCTGAGCGCCCGCCGGCTGGGTCGACACAGGCGTCTTGCCGACCTCCTTCTCCTCCCCACCGCAGCTCAACAAAAGGAGACCGGCGAGAACGACGGCTGCCAGAAGGAATCCGCGTCGCAATCCTGGTAGCATGGTTACACACCCCCTTGCCTGCGCCGCTTACACAGCGACTCCCTCGCTTCGCCCTGCGTGTCCGCCCATTGTGATTCAAGAACCAGAGGCCTGACCGCCCAAACCCAGGCTAGGCCTACATGGCGCACTCTAGCACAGGAGATGGAACTGCTGGCCCACCTTGCTTCAACCGGCATCATCCCCCTTCGCCGGCATAGACAGGCTCTCCCCCGGCCTTGCAGCCGATGACCTTGCCCGGCGTGGACTCGAAATTGATGGGCTCGCCGAACTCCACCCACCTGCCATTCTCCACCTTGTTGTAGACCTCCATCTCGAAGGGACGGTGGTCGGTGGGGCCGAGGTTTACCGGCACCAGGCACACGGAGCAACACCAGTCGCGGATGGCCTCGGCACCGTCCTCCAGGCTCTCCCGCGTCAGGTTGCGGCCCGCGTTCTCCAGCGACTTCACCATCAGCTCGGCCAGCAGTTGGCCATAGAGGGTGAGGTTGCTCGCCGGCACGCCCTGGCCGAACTGCTCCATGATCTTGATGTGCTGCTGTACTCCGGGGTCCTCCGTGTGGTAGACCTGCGTCGCGAAGACGACACTGGCCACGCCCTCCGCGTTCTCAGAGCCCGCCAGAGTGATGAATATGTCGGTCACGTCGACGCCGGTGACCACGAAGGGCACGTCCCAGTTCAGGATCTCCCGTGAGACCTTGACCATGCTGGCAGCCGGCGGCGGGATGGCGTAGATGGCGACGATGTCGGGGTTGGCCGCCTTCAACCGCTGAGCCTGGGCGGTGACGTCCCACTGGGTGGGCTCGTAGGTCTCCTCCGCCACGATCTCGACGTCGCTGCCCTCCAGCCCCTTGAGGATCCCCGCCTTGCCATCCTCTCCAAACTCATCGTTCTCCAGCAGCAGCCCCAGCTTCTTGCCGTCGTAGTTTTCGGCGATGTACTTGCCGAGCATCCTCCCCTCGGTATCGTAGTCGGGGTTGCCCTGGAAACGGCTCTTCACCAGCGGCTCTGTCCACTTGATGAGGCCTCCGGATACCCACATGTCAGGGACGCCGTTCTCCTCCAGGTACTTCCAGACGGCGGCATGCGGGGCATCGCCCAGGCCGGACACCAGGGCGAAGATGCCGTCCTGCTCCACCAGCTTGCGCACCACCTCGACCGCGTCCGCCGGATTGAAGTGGTCATCGCCCACCAGGAACTTGATCTTGCGGCCGTGGACACCCCCCTGGGAGTTGATGTAGTCGAAGTAGGCCCGTATCCCATCGGCGACGGGCGCGTAGGCTGCGGCCGGCGACTGGCTCATAGCGAAATGTGTGCCGAGCAGGATCTCGGTGTCGGTGACGCCCGGCACCTTCTCGGCGCTCGGCGTCTTTGCGCCCGCCGGCTGGGTCGCCTCCGGCGTCTCAGCGGCCTTCTCCTTCTCACCACAGCTCAGTAGGAGGAACCCGGCGAGCAACATGGCTGTAAGAAGGAATCCGCGTCGGAATTGTGCTAGCACTGTCACACACCCCCTTGCCTGTGCCGCCCTGATAATCGGCCCCACGCTCCGCCCGGCATCGCGACCCATTGTGCTTCTGGAAGCAGACCTCTGACCGTCCGAACTCAAGCCGGACCGGGTGTCTCGACCGGCATCACTCCCCTTCGCCGGCGTAGACGGGCTCTCCTCCGGCCTTGCAGCCGACGACCTTGCCCGGCGTGGACTCGAAGTTGACCGGCTCGCCGAACTCTACCCACTGACCGTTCTCCACCCTGTTGTAGACCTCCACCTCGAAGGGGCGATGGTCGGTGGGGCTGAGGTTCACCGGCACAATGCACACGGAGCAACACCAGTCGCGAATGGCCTCGGCGCCGTCCTCCAGGCTCTCGCGCGTCAGGTTCGGGCCCGCGTTCTTCAGGGCCTCGACCATCAGCTCTCCCATCACCTGGCCGTAGAGGGTGAAGTTGCTCGCCGGCACGCCCTGGCCGAACTGCTCCATGATCTGGATGTGCTGCTGGACCCCCGGGTCCTGCGTGTCGTAGACCTGCCGTGCGAAGACGACGCTGACCACGCCCTCCGCGTTCTGCGCGCCGGCCAGCGAGATGAATATGTCGCTCACGCTGACACCGGAGACCAGGACGGGCACGTCCCAGTTGAGAACCTCTCGCGCCACCTTGACCAGGTTGGCGGCGGGGGGCGGGATGGCGTAGGCGACTACGAGATCGGGGTTGGCGTTCTTCAGCCGCTGAGTCTGGGCGGTCACATCCCACTGGGTGGACTCGTAGGTCTCCTCCGCCACGATTTGGACGTCGCTGCCCTCCAGACCCTGGAGGATCCCTGCCTTGCCGTCCACCCCAAACTCATCGTGCGACAGCAGCAAGCCCACCTTCTTCCCGTTGTAGTTCTCCGCGATGTACCGGCCGAGCATCCTCCCCTCGGTATGGTAGTCGGGGTTGCCCTGGAAACGGCTCTTCACCACCGGGTCCGTCCACTTGACGAGGCCGCCGGATATCCACATGTCAGGGACGCCCCGCTCCTCCAGGTACTTCCAGACCGCAGCGTGGCCCGCGTCGCCCAGGCCGGAGATGATGGCGAAGACACCGTCCTGCTCCACCTGCTTGCGCACCACCTCCACCGCGTCCGCGGGGTTATAGTGGTCGTCGCCCACCAGGAAGGTGATCCTGCGGCCGTTGACGCCTCCCTGGGAGTTGATGTACTCGAAGTAGGCCCGTATCCCGTCGGCGATGGGCGCATACGCCGCCGCCACCGTCTGGCTGATGGGCATGTGGGTGCCGAGCAGGATCTCGGTGTCGGTGACGCCCGGCACTTTCTCGGCGCTCGGCGTCCCTGCGCCCGCCGGCTGGGTCGCCGCGGGCGTCTCAGACGCCTTTTGCCCTCCACCGCAGCTCAGCAGGAGGAGCCCGGCGAGGAACACGGCTGCTAGAAGTAATCGGCGTTGGAATTGTCGTGGCACTGTCGCTCACCCCCTGCCTGTGCCGCCCTGACAGTCGGCCCCACTCCTCACAGCATCGAGGGCCTCAGCACGTTAAGATAGACGCGTGTACGCCTGGCCGCCCGCCCGCCGCTAGGCCTGAATGATCGCTGGCTCCACCGGCGTCTTGCTGAGCGGCTCGCCGCCGTCGGCAGTGATGAGGACGGGCGTCTCCATCCTGAACCCGCCAACGCCCGGCTTGTTGAGCACGATGGCCGCCACCTGCACCATGTTCGGCTGCAGCAGCAGGTCAGCCCCCGACTCGTAGGGGGCTGTCGAGTTGGCGATGGCCGGATACCATTCGTTCCCCAGGATGCCGATGCCGTGGCCGTAGCCCGGCAGGGCATACTGGCGGTAGCCGATCTCGTCCAGGAAGGTGTCCATCTTCTGCGCCACTTCGCCGAGCGTCACCCCTGGCTTCAGGCTCTCCATCAGGTGGTTGCAGGTAGCGACAAAGGCCGACGACAGCTTCTTCTGCTCGGCAGTGGGCTCCCCCATGATGGCGTTCCGCGACAGGTCACCGAGGTAGAGGTCATACATGCAGTGCAGGTCGATGACCACGTTGTCCCCCGGCTGGATCCGTTTCCGTGTCGGCGGGGTGCAGCCGCCCCAAACGTACGCCGTACGGTAGCCAGAAGCTATCTCCTGCCCGCCAGTGAAGGTCCAGTTCAGCTCGCTGCCGGCCTGCCGCATCGCGTATTCGGCGATGCCGGCGACCTCCGTCTCCGTCATGCCGACCTCTATCTCTGCCAGCACCGCCGCCATCCCCAGGTCGCAGATCTCGCCCGCCCGCCGGAAGAGCGCGATCTCCGCCTCGTCCTTCAGCAGGAAGATCTCGTTCAGCAGGTCGGTCGCGTTCTTGAAGGAGGCATGGGGGAAGCCGCTCCGCAGGATCTCGTACTCGCTCGCCAGGAGGAACGTCTCGATCCTGATCGGCGAGTGGCCCAGCTCGACGCCGATGGCCGCCTTCTCCAGGCCTTTGGCCTGAACCGATGACGTGATGCGCTCCCACATCAGCATCCCGGGCAAGGGGCCGACCGGCTGGACGTTCTTGTAGAAGCTGTCATCCTTGACGCGCTCGGCGTCGAGGGCCAGCACGAAGAGCTCTGGCTCTTCTTCCCTGGGGATCACCGCGATCCCACGCCAGGGGACGAAGGCGCCGAACACGTAGCCCACGGTACACAACCTGGTGGCGATCAGGACGTCGATACCCTGCTGGCCCATCCCGTCCTGAATCCTTCTCAGTCTGGCCGGATAGTCGACATGGGCTCCCATCTTCTCACCCTTCCTGCGCGTAGTCCCAGGAGGTCAGCCTCTCCAGCGTCACCTCGATGATGACGCAGGGTGCCGCCAGCCAGGTTTCCGCCTCTTTGGCCCCCTCCTCCGGCCCCAGGTACCGCTGGGCGATCCGGTAGGCCATCTCCCGCACGCCCTCCTCGCTGATGACCGCTTTCCCCGAGACCACCACCGCCTTGTAGGGCGCCGTCCGGTCGTCAATGCACAGGCTCGCGCGGCTGCCCTGGCGGATGTGTCTTACCTTGGCCGCGCCGCTGCCACTGACGACGTAGAACCTGCCGCCGGCGTACTCATACCATACCGGCACGACATGTGGGGTGCCATCAACGCCCACAGTTCCCAAAGCGGCTACCCGCGCTTCTTTCAGGAACGACTCTCGTTGGGCTTCCGACAGCGGCATGGAAATGGCTCCAGACGGGCACGGGCGATTATAGCATGGCCCCAGCGCCATTGGCCGCTGTCCGCAACTGCCGGCCGCCGGCTAAGCCCATACCATAGGTAGATTCGAGAAGAGCGTGCATCTTGGCTCAGGCTACATCCTTATGAACTGGCACTACCCCAGTCGATGTCCTCGATGAGTTCGACGATGATCCCGCCGTGGCGGCGGGTGTCCAGGTAGGCATAGAAGCGGCCCAGCGGGCCCGTCTGAAGCACCTCGAACCCCATGGCCTTCGCCTGCTCCAGCTTGGCCTGGAAGTCCTTCACCTTGAAGCCCAGATGATGCAGGCCCTCCCCGTGCTCGCGCAGGAATTCGAGGTGGAAGCTATCGCCCTCAAGAATGTGGATGAACTCGATCTCGACCTGGCCCAAATTAGTGAAGCCCAGCCGGGCCTTGATACGTTTCTCCTTGCCGCGGTCCCAGACATTGGGCGCTTCCGCCTCCTGGATGCGGAACGGGCCCAGTCCGAAGACGGACTGGTAGAAGGCTACGGCGCGGTCCAGGTCTTCCACCACCACACCGATCTGGCTTACCTCGGGCAACTTGAGCTGTTGCTTCACGTCGTCAGGGTTCATGGCCAACACGCTCCTACTGGCGCTTTTCACCGGCTGAGGAGGGCCACCGCCGCCAGGGCGAAGAAGATGCCCAGCACGTGGACGCCATTCAAATGCTCCTTGAGGAACAGAACCGAGAGAATGACCGTGAGCGCCGGGTACAGGGAGGTCATGGACACGGTCAGCGAGGCGCGCTCTCGCGCCAGCAGCAGATAGAAGCAGACGGTGCCCAGCGCCGCACCAACGCCGCCCAGTGCAGCGAAGGTTATGCCGGGGGCATGCATCTGTAGCGGGACAAGCTGGCCGGTGGCGCTCAGAAATATGAGGATGATCGCGGGGACAACGATAAGACTGCCCCAAACCATCACCTGCTGGTCGATCCGCTCGACGGCCAGCTTGCTGAAGACCCCCCATGTCCCCCAGGCGACGATGCTGGCAGCGGCCAGCCCCACAACATCAGCACGCATCTCAGTACCCCCTACTGTGGCAGGTTGCCGGCTGCCCCGGCCCTATCGGGCAGGGCCGTCCGGCAGCCAACCTGTAGCACCGGCGTCGGTCGTCTCCCTCCGGCGGCAGGATAGACCACTCACCCGTTGCGCACCAGGGCCAGTGATTAACGAACGTAGGTATGGGGACGGCAGCGTTGGGAGCGGCTGCGGCGCCCACCGAGCCCCTGGTGGACGGCAAGGCGGCCCAGATCAAGCTCAACTAAACGTCAGGCTGAAGACAGCCGGGAGGCCAGCACACAGTGAAGGAGGGGGCGCTACGCGCCCCCTCCAGACTTGCCATTCGGCCGGTAGGAAACGACTCTACTCCTTGGGCGGCTGGAGCGGCCACTCGTTCACCAGGTTCGCCGTCACCGGCTTGCGCACGATCTGAGAGACCAGGTCCACCGTCCAGGGCTTCTCCGTCTCCACAGCGGCTACGATCTCCGGCTCCGAGTAGAGACCGATGTAGCCCGCCCGGACCAGGAAGGTGCGGCCGTTGACGTTCGACGCCTCATCGGTGCAGAGCCAGGCCACAAAGGGGCCGATCTGCTCCGGCACCTGCTTCTCCAGCTCGGCGAGCATCGCCATGCCCGCCTCGCCGGCCCGCGCAGCCCGCTGGCGCATGTCGTCGCTCAGGGTCATGCGGGTGGCGGCCATGGGACGGATGGCGTTCACGCGCACGCCGTAGCGGCCCATCTCCCGCGCTACCGTGCGCGTCATGCCAACGATACCTTCCTTCGCCGCGGCATAGTTGGTCTGGCCGACGTTCCCCAGGCCCGACGTGGAGGAGGTGTTGACGATGACCCCCGGCTGGCGCGCCTGCCGGAAGTACGTGCAGGCGTGCCTCATCAGGTTGAAGTGGCCCTTGACGTGCACGGAGATGACGGCGTCGAACTCCTCCTCGGCCATGTTGAAGATCATGCGGTCGCGGAGGATGCCCGCGTTGTTGATGACGATGTCCAGCTTGCCGAAGTTGTCGAGGGCCTGCTTGACGAGCTTCTCGCCGGTGGCGTACTCGACTATGCTGTCGTAGTTCGCCATGGCCTGGCCGCCCATCTTCTTAATCTCGTTCGCCACGTCGTCAGCAGGGCCACTCATGGCCCCCGACCCGTCGACTCCGCCGCCGACGTCGTTGATGATGACGATGGCGCCTTCAGAGGCAAGGGCCAGAGCTTCCCCGCGTCCGATGCCTCGTCCTGCCCCGGTAACGATGGCTACCCGGCCCTTCAGTCTATCTCCCATAGTATGAGACCTCCTTCTTGTGTTTATGCATTGCGGTCACAGACACCCACCAGACTCTAGTCAATCAGGGCCGATGGCGCAACAGCCAAATGGACCCCCCTTTGACCTTGAGAAGGGCGCTGTGCGGCCGCACGGCTGCCGCACAGCGCACCGGCGACCGCGAGGTCGGACGTCCCGTCGGACCGAAGGCGCGCGGGTGTTCAGCGGGACGGTCTGCTATGCTCTGCGCCGGAGGAGCCGGCGTGCGACGCGTGCGCAGCGAGATGAGCCCCAAGGAGAGGATGCTGGCCGCCTTTCGGAACCAGCAGCCGGACATGGTGCCCGTGGCGCCGGATATCTCCAACATGATCCCGGCCCGCCTCACCGGCAAGCCCTTCTGGGACATCTACCTGTACGGAGACCCGCCTCTATGGCGGGCCTATGTGGATGCCGTCCGCTACTTCGGCTTTGACGGGTGGTTCACCTACGGAAGCCTCGCCTTCCAGGCCAAGGACGAGCGCACGTGGGAGACGGCGACGGTCAGGAGGACTGAGCAGGAGATCGTCACCCGCTCCATCTGCCACACGCCGGGGGGCGACCTGGTGGCTGAGACCACCTTCCTCAGAGACGTTCCACCGGTCATCACCAGGAAGTGGGTCGAGGACGCCGAGCGCGACCTCCCTAAGCTTCGCCACTTCTTTCCCGAGCTCACGGGCTTCGATGACACGCCGCTCCGGGAGCAGATGCGTGAGATGGGCGACATGGGTGCCGTCGGCGCCGGGGTCGAGCTGCCCGGCTTGCAGAACCTGGTGGAGTGGTTCGCTGACCTGGAGACCGTCGTCTTCGCCTACCATGACTACCACGACCTCCTTCTGGAGGTCATCGAGCGGCAGAAGCGCTCCATCCTGACCCGGGCCGAGATGATCCTCAGCGCCAGACCCGACTTCCTTCTCATCGGCGCCTCCGGTCTCTGGACGCTCCAGTCGCCGGCCATCTTCCGGGAGCTGAGCCTGCCCACCCTCAAGGAACTCACCCGCATGGCCAAAGAGGCCAGCATCCCCTCCTGTCTCCACGCCTGCGGGAAGAGCCGGCAGCTCGTCGAGATCTGCGCTTTGGAGACGGACCTCAGCATCATCAACCCGCTGGAGGCGCCGCCCATGGGCGACTGCGACCTGGCCGAAGTGAAGGAGAAGTACGGCTCCAGGATCGCTCTCATGGGAAACCTGCACACCACCGAGGTGATGCTGCTGGGAACGCCTCAGGATGTGGAGCGGACCGCCCGCGGCTGCATCACCGCCGCAGGCCGGAACGGAGGGTTTGTCCTCTCCACAGGCGATCAGTGCGGCCGGGACACGCCCGACGAGAACATCTTTGCCCTGGTGCGGGTAGCGCGAGAGCACGGGCGGTACTGAAGGCAAGTGGATCTTTGCCGAGGGCTGGCCGGTCCCCCGGCCAGCCCGGGGCGCTCAGTTCTACCTAGGCGCCGGCGGCAGTACCATAGGGCTCGGCCGATCACCGCTTCGGCGAAGTCAGGGAGGAACGAACATGCCGATCGTGGAGTTCCCCAAGGGGTTCGTGTGGGGCTGCGCCACCGCCTCGTGCCAAGTCGAGGGCGCCTGGAACGAGGATGGGAAGGGCGAGTCTATCTGGGACCGCTTCTGTCACACGCCGGGCCACATCAAGGACGGCGACACGGCCGATGTGGCCTGCGATCACTACCATCGCTACCGCGAGGACGTCGCCCTCATGAAGGAGCTGGGCCTGAAGGGCTACCGCTTCAGCATCGCCTGGCCCCGCATCTTCCCTGAGGGCAAAGGACAGGTCAACCAGAAGGGCCTCGATTTCTACAGCCGGCTGGTCGATGAGCTGCTGGCGGCCGGTATCGCCCCCCTGCCAACGCTGTACCACTGGGACCTGCCGCAGGCCTTGCAGGACCAGGGAGGATGGGCCAACCGCGACACAGCCCAGCTCTTCGCCGACTACTGCGCCGCCGTCGTGGAGCACCTGGGCGACCGCGTCAAGACCTGGCTCATCTTCAACGAGCCGTGGGTCTTTACCGTGCTGGGCTACATGTGGGGCATCCACCCCCCCGGCGTCCGTGACCCCTCGATAGCGGTGCGGATCACCCACATCGTCAACCTGGCCCAGGGGCTGGCGGTTCGCGCTGTCCGTGCTACGGGTAGGGTGGAGGCCGTGGGCAGCGCCTTCAACATGGTTGGCGTCTACCCCGCCAGTGACAGCGAGGAGGATCGCGCCGCCGCCGAGCGCCTGCACGGCTTCGGCAACGTCTGGTTCCTGGAGACCGCCCAGAACGGCCGTTATCCTGATGCCTATGTCGGCGGCAGCCCGCTGGAGCGCCTGGACGTGGAGCCGGGCGACATGGAGATCGTGAAGACGCCTCTGGACTTCATCGGCATCAACCTTTACACCCGCAGCGTGCTTGCTCACGACCCCCAGGACGTCAACCTGGGCACCCGCGTGGTTCACCCGCCTGACGTGGAACGGACAGAGATGGGCTGGGAGGTATACCCGGAGGCCATCTACCAAGCCATCATGCGAATCTGGAACGACTATCGACGGCCCATCTACATCACGGAGAACGGCTGCTCCTACAGCGACGGCCCCGACGAGAAGGGCGTCGTGAACGACGACCGGCGGGTCAGCTACTACCGGAACTACATCTCTCAGGTGGGGCGGGCCATTCAGGACGGCGCCGACGTGCGCGGCTACTACGCCTGGACCCTCATGGACAACTTCGAGTGGACCTTCGGCTACAGCCAGCGCTTCGGGCTGGTGTACGTGGACTATCCCACCCAGCGTCGCATCATCAAGAAGAGCGGCTACTGGTACCGGGACCTCATCGCCGCCAACCGTCTGGAGTACTAGGTAGGGCCTGGGGGTTGCGGCTTCGGTCGGCCGGGAGGCGAGGCGCCGGAATGGACTGGCAGCAGCGGGCATGCCCATCAACTGACCTCCCCGACACGTGCTCAATCAGGCCCTTGATTAGTGCGCCGTAGTGCGCTAGCATGCTCTAGATACATCGTTGAGCCCCACTGCCGAGCTCCCGCAAGGAGGCGCGGGAGGCGGGGGACCCAGCACTGAAGGGGTTAATCCCGGGCAACCGGGAAGGGTAGCCTTTCGCCCTAACCCGTCAGCTAACCCCGCAGGCTAAGGAAAGGTCGAGTCCGACCAAGGAGCGACCTTTTTGCGTGTGGGCCGCCCCGGGGCGCGAGGCGCGGGCTTGTTTGTGGCCCGCAAGCCTGACGCCTCACTGAAGCCGCTTCCGACCACTGCGACCTATCTGGCACCGTGGGAACCCCAGCCCTCCGGGCGGGCTCCCCACTCGGGCAATGGCTCGCGGGCGGGCGTCGAGGTTCTGGAGGCGCCCAGGCCTGTCACCCCACAGACAGGGTCGTCTGCCTCCGGGTTCATCGTCCCTACCAGGGTGCCAACACTCACGGTGGATGAGGCGATCCTTGACCTACCCGCGCCGTACAGCCCAGGCGCGCCGCCAGCCACCCTCCCCCATCCCCTGCCAGAGTCGCTGTCGACCTACGTGCCGACCTCGCGCAGGGACCGCTGGCTGCAACGGGCCCTGGAAGTGCTGCCCCTGGCTACCGCCCTTCTCCTTATCACCTCGCTGGCGTGGGGAGCCTTGCTCTTGCCCCTGCCCCTCACGCTACTGCTGGTGGGGTTCGACTGCTACTGGGTATGGCGCTCATACAACACCGCTTTTCACTGCATCAAGGGCTACCGGTTGCTCCGCCGGGATGCGAGGGTGGACTGGCGGGCCCGTTACGAGGACGCACGGGCCCGGGGCAAAGCCTACCTCCGATGGGAAGACATTCGCCACGTGGTGCTCATCCCTACCTACAAAGAAAGCGTCGCCAAGCTCGCCGCCACCCTCTCGAAGCTGGCGGAGTCGGACGTGGCACGGGAACAGCTCTTTGTTCTCCTGGCGATGGAGGAAGCGGAGCCGGGCTGCCATAAGAAGGCGCTTCAGCTCTACGGCGAGTTCGGCGACAGCTTTGCCGGCATGTTCGCCACCTTTCACCCGGCCAACATCCCGGGCGAGGTGCGCGGTAAGTCGTCCAACGAGGCGTGGGCCGCTCGCCACATGGAGCGCCGCCTCGTCGAGGAAATGGGCCACGATATCGACCACCTGACCATCACCAGTTGCGACGCCGATACCCTCTTCCATCCGCACTACTTCAGTTGCCTGTCGTACAAGTTCGCCACCAACCCGCAGCGCTACCGCCGTTTCTGGCAGGCGCCCATCCTCCTGTACAACAACATATGGGACGTGCCCGCCCCGCTGCGCGTCCCCAACGGCCTGGGCGGCTTGAACCACCTCGCCCGGCTGGCGCGCAAGCACCGGGTGCTCTTTCCCCAGTCCACCTACAGCCTCAGCTTCCGGATGGCCCGCGAGGTAGGCTACTGGGACGTGGACGTGGTGCCCGAGGACTGGCACATGTTCCTCAAGAGCTTCTTCAAGCTCGGCGGCGAGGTGGACGTAGAGCCCATCTTCCTGCCGGTGGGCAACGACGGCGTGCGCAGCGAAAGCTACCTGAAGACCTTCCTCGCTCACTACCAGCAGGCCCGCCGCCACGCCTGGGGAGCCTCGGACATCCCGTACGCGATACGGCACTTCTTCGCCCACCCCGAGATCCCGCTCCTGCGCCGTCTGCGCCGCACCTGGAGCCTCTTTGAGAACCACGTCCTCTGGTCCAGCCAGTGGTGGCTGATCACCGTCGGGCGAATAGCGCCGGCGGTAGCCCTCTACATTTTCGGGGTCGACTCCATGCCGGCCTGGTTTGAGCTCGCCTCCGCCAAGATCCTCCTGACCTGCTCCGTGCCCCTGGCCGCGATGGTAGTCATGGATGGCCTCATCATGAGGCCCCGCCGTCCGGCCACCTTTTCAGTGTGGCTGTTCCCGGTCCAGTATGCCCAGTGGTTCTTCATGGCCGCCATCACGTTCCTATTCGGGGCTCTGCCCGCCCTGGACGCGCAGATCCGCCTCGCCCTGGGAAAGCGGCTGGAGTACAAGGTCACCGAGAAGGCCTAAGTGAGAGGACGAGGGGGAACCCGCTATCGCCCGCCTACCCGTCGGCGGGCGTCTTTTCCTGGCGTGCCTGTCGCGTAAGGTGACCGTCGCACATCTCCAGGATCACGTCGGCGAGGGCGGCCATCCTCATGTCGTGGCTCACCATGAGGCCCAGCTTGTCGCGGGCTTTCACCTCCGCAATGAGGGACCGGATGACGCGCTCTCCTTGCTCTGAATCCAGGTTGGCCGTCGGCTCGTCGACCAGGACCAAGAGGGGGTCTCGCATAAGGGCGCGACCGATGGCCACGCGCTGACGCTCGCCGCCCGACAACTCGGTGGCCAGCGCGCCGACGCGGGAGGTGAGCCCCAGGTCGTCGAGCAGCCGGTCCGCCCGTTCGGCGGCCTCGCGGCGGCGTCCTGAGCCGATCTCATTCATGATCAGCAGGTTCTCACGGGCCGTCAGGAACGGGATGAGATTGTTCGCCTGAAAGACGAAGCCGACCGCGTCACGGCGGTACGCCGCCCGCTCGGCAGCGGAGAGGCGGGTGATCTCCCGGTCGTTGACCCTGATGCTGCCACCGGACGGGGTAAGCAGCCCGCCGATCATCGCCAGCAACGTCGTCTTGCCGGAACCTGAGGGGCCGACGATAGCGATGAAGTCGCCGGGCTGCGTGGCAAAGCTCACATCGCGCACGGCATGCACGGCCAATGCGCCGCTGCCGTACGTCTTGCTGAGGGCCGTCACCGTTAGTGTCGCGCTCATCCTACTGCTGCTGGCCGAGTGCGATGATGGGGTCGACGCGGGCCAACTGGCGAACGGAGAACAGCGCCCCGATAACCCCGGTCACCACGATCAACACTGATGTCACAACAAAGGTGTCTCCCGTAAACGCGATGGGCACTGTCTTGGGAAGCCGGCCCAGCACTGTGCCCGTTGCGTAGGCCAGGGGCACGGAGACGGCGACACCGAGCACCGTGACCGCCAGCACCTGCGTGAGCAACTGGCGGAAGATGTAGGCGCTGCTGGCACCGAGGGCTTTGAGCAACCCGATCTGCGCCACCTTCTGCATGGTAAGGACGTAGAAGAAGATGCCAACGACGAGAGCGCCGATGAGGAAGCCGAAGACCCGCAGCGCGTTCACCGTCGCTTGCTGCCCCTGCACACCCTCGATATTGGCGAACGCCGTGTTCTTCGAGACAAGCTCGTAGGCCTCGGTCGCTCTGCCGACCAAGTCCCTGCCTTTCAGCAAAGCGATGCTGGCCACCGGCAAACTCGGATCGGCGGAGCCGTACTTGACCTCTCGCCAGCTATCGAGGAGCACGTAGAGCACCGGCTGAAAGAAGAAGTAGCCCTCATCAATCTCGCCGACGACGGTGAACTCGAAGTCTGTAAGCCGCGACGGAACCGTGACCCGATCGCCGACCGAGAGGCCAGAGGCCTTCAAGAAGGCGGCGTCAGCCAGCAGCCCGCGCTGGTCCTCGCCGGTGAGCGCTCTGCCGCCTGTGACTTGGGGCTCGGCGATGGAGCCAGGCTCGTAGCCGAGGAGGGCCGCCGTCGTGATGTCGCCCTTGGAGTCCCGGGTGTTCACGCCGACGTACCCCAGCGGCGCCCAGCCTGACACGCCATCGAGCCGGCTGATCTCGTCAATTGTCTCGGCGGAGAGCTCAGAGCGAATGACGCTCAAGTCGCTGCTCTTCGCATAGGCGAGGGCATCGGCGTCCAGCCGTCGCAGGGCGCTTCCTGCCTGCTCATTCAGACCGATGCCGAGGCCGTTGATCATGAGCACAAGGTAGGAGATGAGCGCCACCACCAGGGCGATGAGCGCAAACTGGAACTTGCGTCGCTGGATCTCCTTCAGTCCCATCACGGAGGCTCCTGCCACTAGCAAGTGATCGAAATGTTGGTAGCATAGTCTACATCAAGTCGAGATCCGCCGCAGTGTGGATGCCCTCACTGCTTCAACGGCCCGAGGGCAGCACCTGCCACCGCCGGCCATACCCACGGCTTGCCCCCAGATTCGGACCGAGCCCCAGCCTGGCCGCCTCTTGCGGTGAGAGGCAGGCCAACAGATCGTGCGCCCTCCTCGCCGCGCTCCGTACAGGGGCTCGCGCCCTCAGATGGGGGGAAACACCTATGTCCTGCGGCCTACCCCCACCGAACATCTACCTGAGCAGGAGGACGTATGGCGAAAGCAACGGAAGCTGTCGCCAGGCTCCCCGCCGCGGGGCCCGAATCGCCCACTTCTCAGGAGAGCAAGCGCGATGCGGGCCTCTTTGATGTTTCCGTCGTAATACCCTGCCTCGACGAAGAGAATTCAATAGGCGTCTGCGTGAGCAAGGCCCGTGGCTGGCTCCAGCGCTCCGGGCTCAGCGGGGAGGTCATCGTCGTCGATAACGGCTCCCAGGACGGCTCGGTGCGCCAGGCAGCGCGAGCGGGAGCGAGAGTGATTCACGAGGCCCGCCGCGGCTACGGCAGCGCGCTGCTGCGCGGCATCGCCGAGTCGCGCAGCCGCTACGTCGTCATAGGCGACGGCGATGACACCTACGACTACTCGAACCTGGACCCCTTCATAGCCGCCCTCGACAACGGCGCCGATATCGTGGTCGGCAACCGGTACAAGGGGGGCATCGTCCGTGGCGCCATGACCTGGAGCCACCGCTACATAGGCACGCCCATCATCACCACACTGCTCCGCCTGTGCAGCGGCGCCCGGCTCGGCGACAGCCAGTGCGGCCTCCGGGCCTTCACGCGGGTCGCCTTCGAGCGGCTGGAGGTGCGTGCGCCTGGCATGGAGTTTGCCTCTGAGATGATCCTTAAGGCGGCCCGAAAGGGCCTGCGCCTGGCGGAAGTCCCCATACCGTACTATCCGCGCGTCGGCGAGGCGAAGCTGAGGACGTTTCGGGACGGCTGGCGCCACCTGCGCTTCCTGCTGCTGACCACCCCCAACTTCCTGTACACAGTTCCCGGCGTCCTGCTCACGCTCGCGGGGGTGCTCATCCTGGCCCTAAGCCTGGCCTCCTCGCGGGGCATTGTCATCGGTACTGTCGAGTGGCAGCCGGTGTTTGCGGGCTCCATCCTGCTTGTCCTGGGGATCAACGCCCTCTTGTTCAGCGGCGTGGCCCACCTCTATACCACTTCGATCGGTGTCACCCAGCCCGACCTGGTCTACGCGCTGGCCAGCCGTGCGCTGCGCTTCGAGGTGGTCATGGCTGGCGCAGCGGCTCTCATCGCTGTCGGCGTCGGCCTTGACATCTTCCTGCTGGCGGAGGACGTGTCCAGCGCCGCCGTCCCCAACAGACTGGGGCTCGCCGCCGTCGCCCAGGCCGTCATCCTGAGCGCAGGCAACTTCGGGCTGGCCGGCTTTCTGGCCAGCCTGCTGAACGGCTCGAAGTAGGCACCGTCCGCCAAGGCGGACTTGATGGAGCGGAAGGACCCACCGGAGGGCATGGACGCCGCGACACCGAAGCCCCTGAAGATCGACGTGTTCACCGACTACTTCCCGCCCCACCTTGGCGGCGGGGTAGAGCGGGTCGTCGATGAGGTCTGCCGCCGCCTCGCCCGCCAGGGGCACACCCCGCGGGTGTTCACCTTCAACACCGACCGGGCGCCCGCCTACGAAGTGGTGGACGGCGTTCACATCTACCGCGCCCCTGCCATTCAACTGACCCGCTTCACCCGCATGCAGGCCTCGCTCTCGCCCGGGCTCTTGCCCCTGGCCTGGCGGCTGGCGCGCTCCCATCCGCCCGACATCCTCCATGCTCACAACTTGTTCTTCACTTCCACCGCGACCGCCGTCCTCCTTCGATATCTCCTGAAAAGGCCCCTGGTCACCACCCTGCACCTCGGCTCCCTGCGACAGCTCGGTGGGCCTTCGCTGCTCCTGGCCTCGTCCTATGAACGAACCCTGGGACGGGCCATCGTCCGCAGCAGCGACCGCCTCATCGCCGTGAGCAAGGCCGTCGCCGGGCACGCCGTTCAACTAGGCGCCCGACCAGAGGCCGTGCGGGTCATCGCCAACGGCGTTGACGTGCAGCGGTTCCGCCCCGGCGCGGGACGGGAGAACGGCACCTTCAGGATCGCCTGCGTCGGCCGCCTCATCTTCAACAAGGGCCCCCAATACCTGGTGGAGGCCGCGCCCGAAGTCCTGCGGGCCCACCCGGAGGCGGAGTTCGTCTTCGTCGGCGACGGACCCCTGCGCCCTCATCTAGAAGAGCGGGTGAGGCAGCTCGGGATCGGCCACCGAGTGACGTTCCTGGGGACGCGGCCCGATGTGCCCGCCATCCTGCAAACCTGCGACATGCTCGTGCGTCCCTCCCTGCTGGAAGGGATGCCCCTGACGGTCCTGGAGGCCATGGCCTGCGGACTGCCGGTGGTGGCCACGCCGGTTTCCGGCACAGCGGAGCTGGTGCGCCACGGCGAGAACGGCCTCCTCGTCCGGCCGGCCGACCCGGCCTCGCTGGCGCGAGCGATCCTCCGCTTGATGGAGGACGAACCTCTGCGGGAGGCACAGGGCAGGGAGGCGCGCCGCCTGGTGGAAGGCGGCTACAGTTGGGACGCCGTGGCCGCGAAGACTCTGGCCGTGTACAGGGAGCTTCTGCCGCCAGCGACGGAAAAGCCAGCAGAAGCGGAACTGCTGTCCAGAGCAGCCTAGGAGAAACACAGCATGACTCAGCCAAGGAAACCCCTCACCGTCGGCGTCATTGGAGCGGGCTGGGTGGCAACCGCCCGCCACATCCCATCGTTTCAGCGCGACGGCCGCGTCCGCGTGGAGGCCTTGCTGGACCCAGCTCCCGAGAGGGCTCGCGACGTCGCCCGCCGGCACCACATACCTCACACGTACGGCCAGCTATCGGACTTCCTGGCCCACGGCCTCGACGTGGTGGCGATCTGCACACCACCCTGGACGCACGCCCATCTGGCCATCGAGGCGCTGCGCCGCGGCTGCCACGTCCTGGTAGAGAAGCCCATGGCCATGTCCGTCGAGGAGGCCTCGCAGATGGTGGAGGCGGCGAGAGAGGCCCGCGTCAGCCTCTGCATCGCCCACAACTTCCTCTTCTCGCGCTCCATGCGCAAAGCCCTGCTCCTCCTGGAGCGCGGCGAGGTGGGAGAGGTTCAACACGCCATCGCCCTCCAGCTCAGCAGCCCGCAGAGACGGCTGCCAAGCTGGTACCCGGAGCTGCCCGGCGGCCTCTTCTTTGACGAGTCGCCGCACATGATCTACCTGCTGCGCCGCTTCCTGGGCGACCTGTCCGTGCAGCAGGCCTGGGCCCAGACAGCTCCGCCGGACGTCGCCCAGAGGCTGGACCGGGTGGAGGCCCGGCTCCAGGGACCCGGGGGCAGCGCCGCCCTCAGCATGTCCTTCCGCTCCCCCGTCTCCGAGTGGCTTCTGGCAGTGGTCGGTACGCGGCGGGTCCTGGTGCTGGACATCTTCCGCGACATCCTACTGGTCCAGAGCCCCGACGGCGCCCATGGCACCGGCGACGTGCTGAGGAGCTCCCTCCGGACCTTCTGGCAGGGCCTGGCGGGCTTCGTGACCTCCGGCGCTCTCTTTTCGGCGGGGCGGCTGTTCTACGGCCACGAGACGCTGGTACGCCGCTTCGTCGACAGTATCATCGACGGCAGCGCCCTCCCCGTGCCGCCGGAAGAGGGCCTGGCTGTAGTGCAGACCATGCAATCGATCCTAGAGCAGGCCGGTCCGTCTGGCGGACAGAGGCCGGCTCCGCATGATGGGCAAGGGGTCAGTCTGAAGGTAGTCAGCAGGATATGAGCCAGAGATCAAGGAAGAAGAGACGGCCTGCCATTCCCAATGGGCGCCGGCCGTCGCCGCAGGCGCAGCCACGGCGGTGGGCGGCGTACCTGAGCCCGACCCGCTACGGGCTGCTCGCCGTGCTGGCGGGAGTCGCTGCCTATCGCTTCATCGTGCTCGCCGACGAAGCAGCGCCGCCTGGCGCTGATCCGGGCAACTGGCTGGCCTTCACCCACGAGCTCTTTGGCACCTCCGTCAAGGCGGCCGAGTCCGTCTACTTCCCCGTGCTACCGGTCCTGTTGAAGGCCCTGCTTGCCTTCCTGCCGGCGCTGATGGCGACCAAGGTCCTGGGCGTCGGGGTATCCGTCGTCATGGGGATACCGTTCTACCTCATCCTGCGCCGGGGCTGCTCACCCATCTTCTCCGCCGGCCTCACCCTGGCCTTCCTTCTCGCAGGCTACGAGGAAGAGACGCTGGACTTCGGCGGCTACCCTCAGCTCCTGGCCACGACCTTCCTGCTCCTGACGGTGTACTGGCTCATGGACGGCCTCATCTCCGGCGGGCAGCGGCCGCTCTTTCTGGCCGCAGCCAGCACCGCCCTGGTCGCCGGCACTCACCACTTCACGCTGCTGCTCATGGCACCGACGCTGTTGGTCCTGGGGGTAGCGCTGTTCATCCAGGAGCGCCCGCCCACACGAGCGTTCCTGCGCAACGCCGGCCTCTGGGCGCTGGCCGCTGCCGTCTTCACCCTTCCCTTCCTGCCCTGGTACATCGATTTCCTGTCCCTCGTGGAAGGCAATCCGGCCAACGCGACCGGCTTCAGCGTCCTCGACGTGAATGGCATTGCGTCCTACGTCTTCTTCGAGAGCCGTTCATTCTGGATGGCCCTGCTCGTCATAGCTGCCGCCTTGCCGCTAATGCCCTTCCTCGGTGAGAGGGCCGCCAGGATCAGGCCCGCCGCCCTGACCCTCCTGGCTGGCCCGCTCCTTGGCTTCATCCTCACTAACGAGGTGCGCACCTTCCAGCTCGTCGAAGCCGGCATCGTGCTATCGCTGGCCCTGCCGGTGGCCGCCGTCGAGCGACACCTCAGCCAGACCCGGGTGAGAGTGACCATCCAGCAGGTGGAGCGCCTCTCTCTGGGGCTGGCGGTCGCTGCCTTGCTCACCGTCATAGCCACTTCCGGGCACAAGCGCTTCACTACCCAGCTGGCCCTCTACCAGATAGTGGACGGTCCGGCCCTGGAGGCACTGAACTGGCTGCGCGAGCAAACTCCGCCCGGCGCGCGGGTCGTCGCTAACGAATCCATCCACAGGGTGTCCTACGCCTGGTGGGTGGAGGGGTACGCCGAGCGCCCCACCTACAGCCTCATTGAGCCCGACTACCTCTCCTTCGCTGAAGAGAAGGAGCAATCGAGCCTGGCCAGTCGATTGGTGGACAAAGAGACGCCGCCATCCGAGGTGGAAGCCATCCTCCAGCAGACAGGGATTGAGTACATCTTCCTTGACAGGCGCAGCGGCAGCAGGTTCAAACCCCTGCTGTCGAAGAGCACGTTCTATGTGTCCATGGAGAACTCAGAGTTCGTTATCCTCCGTCATCCCCAGGCAGAGGCGCGAGCGAAGCCATGACCCTGTCCCCGCGCGGCGCAGCCGCCCTTCAGGTTGACGTGACCTCCCTGCCGAGCGAGCCGATCGAGACCGGGGTCACGCGTCGTGGGCCGTCCGCCGGCGCCGGGCCCAAAGTGGCTTGGGGCCGGGGGCTCCTCGTTTCCCTGCTGGTCGCCTGCGCCGTGCCGGCGGGCCTCGGCCTTTATGCCGATTTCGGAGACGTCTCCACGACCCTGGGCGGCTTCCAATGGAACCTGGCGCCGGCGCTGCTTGGCCTGACGGTGCTCAACTACCTGGTGCGCTATGTACGCTGGCGGAAGCTGGTGCAGCTCGCCAGCGGCCAGACCCCGGGCCTGTGGCAGGACCTGCTGGTCTTCTTCGCGGGTACGGCTATGATCCTGACGCCTGCGCGGCTGGGCGAATGGGTGAAGAGCTACTACGCGCGCCAGCTATACGGCGCACCGGTGGCGCGCACGGCTCCCATACTTGTGGTGGAGCGGATCATCGATATCCTGGTCATGCTTCTGCTGGCCGCCACCGGCCTTGTCCTGTTCGACTGGGATAGGACTGTTTTCGTAGCTGTCGGCGTCATGGGGGTGATAGCCATCATGGCACTTCGACACCGGGGGCTGGCTTCACTGCTCTTCCGGGGCGCGGCGCGCTTCCCTCCCACCCGCCGTCTCTTACCCCCCATGGAGGACTTTCACGATAGCTCGCGCCTTCTCCTCTCGCTGCCGGGGCTATCCTGGGCTTTCGGTCTGGGGCTGGTGGCCTGGTCGCTGGAGTGTCTGACGTTCTTCCTGGTGCTCGTGGGCCTCGGCAGGCCCATGACCTGGGAGCTGCTCATTCAGGCCGGCTTCATCTTCCCGGTTGCGTCGCTTGCCGGGAGCCTCTCCCTGTTGCCAGGGGGACTGGGGGTGACAGAGGGCAGCATCACGGCCATGACCCAGGCGATCCTCGACGCGCCGCGAAGCCTGGCCGTCGCTTCCGCGCTCCTGGTCCGGGCTGTGATCCTAGGCTTCGGCTTCACACTGGGGCTGGCTGCGCTGGCGATCCTAAGCCGGGCTGTCGCCAACGGTCAGGCACACGGCCAGGGCCAGGCAGAGCAGCAACGTCCCCTCATCAGCGACCGCGAAAGATGCCCTTGATCGGGCCCTGGAGGGACCTCTGCCCCACCCCGGCTTAAGCTTCGCTGGGGGTAGGCGGGGCGGCTGCTTCCGTCTTCGTCAGCTCGCGCAGCTCCCGCAGCTCCTGCCAGGCACCCCTGCCCATGCAGGTCGCGTCCGAGGTCAGCGTCACCATCTGGAAGCCCTGCTCTATGCAGCGGGCGGCGAAGGCGGGGCTCCCCGTGTGGATGCCGGGCGCCACCCCGTGGCGCCGAGCCGAATCGAGGATGCGAGCCACGGCTGCCACGTGGGCTGGCTCATCGCTGTCGGTCCGGGGCGGGAGGCCCAGGGCGTAGCTGAGGTCAGCGGGGCCGATGTAGCAGGCATCGACGCCGGGCACGCTCATGATGCCGTCCAGGTTCTCCAGCGCCTTCTTGGTCTCGATCATGACGATGCAGAGCACCTGGTCATTGGCCCGGCTAGCGTAGTCTGCTCCGGCATATACGCTGGCGCGGGTAGGCCCATAGCTGCGAATGCCCAGAGGCGGATAGCGGCAGGCGGCGACGGCAGCCTCGGCATCGGCGCGCGTGTTGATGAGGGGCACCACCACCCCCCAGGCCCCGGCGTCCAGCATCTTCATGATGATCGAGGGTTCGTTCCAGGGCACCCGCGCCAGAGGGATAACGTCCGTGGTAGAGATGGCCTGGAGCATAGGGACGGCCTGGCTGTAGTCGATGACGCCGTGCTGCATATCGATGCAGAGCCAGTCGAAGCCGACGTGGGCCATCACCTCGGCCGAGAAGCTGTCCGGTATGCTCAACCAGGCGCCCACCGTGGGCTTGCCCTGAGACCAGAGCCGTTTGACGGTGTTCTCGCGCATCGCGTTCCTCCTCAGCCCGCATGCTAGATCGATGGCAACTTCGCGTCCAGCAGGCCAGGACCCTGCGGCTTGAGACCGGCAGCTTGATGGATTCGGCATCACACCTCCTCCGAAGGCCAGCCTTATGGCCTTAAAGGAATTATCTTTACACCCTCCTGGGTAGCGCTTCGTAGCTGCAGGGCTTCAGCCCTGCCAAGAGAGCAGTCCCAGGAGCAGACCT
>Ga0315296_10000191_pt1 | contig 58732 bp, 47 predicted proteins | sample YL17G14_18_MG_FD_203921 | JGI IMG/M metagenome (GOLD analysis project Ga0315296, IMG submission 203921) | Sediment microbial communities from Yellowstone Lake, YNP, Wyoming, USA - YL17G14_18 | ecosystem: Environmental > Aquatic > Freshwater > Lake > Sediment | place: USA: Wyoming | collected... | reverse complement strand
GGGCATATTATTTTCTCCTTTTCATTCGACAGGAGTATAATAAAAATTAAGACAGAAACAAGTTGTTGGGGGCTTTTGGCACAAGCTCTTGATGGGAGAGGATTAAGGTGAGGGTGAATGTATCTTGTATAGCTATATCTGTGTTTATCCTTGGTTAATTAACTAAGTAAAGCGAAATTACACCTTCACTTCGCTCGGGAAATAAAGGCATACCTAGTGCCTAAGTATTGTAAAATCTTTCTTATCAAAACCTAAACTTTGGTAATTTTGAGACAAATTTTAAGATATGTTGCTTATAATATGTAGATTAGGACCTAAAATATTATAACTTATTGAATTTACAGATACAATCCCCAGTTTAACTCGAACCTCGATAATCTTTAGACCACAATCTATAGTAGGTATGAGATGTCAATATACTATTAGTAGGGGCTAGCCTTCTCCTAGGGGTGGGCTACCTCCCATACCGCTTAGGGAGCGGCTTAAGGGGTAGCCTACGGGGTAGCCCCCTGAGTAGCTTTGGTGGTAGCCTAGTAAACTGCTTTCCGGGTGGCTTAGGTAGTCGTCTTGGGAGCAACTTAGGAGGTGGCGTAGGAGATAACTTAGGAAGCGATCTACGGAGCGACTTAGGGAACAACCTGCGGGGTGACCTCGGGAGTGGCTTAGGAGGCAATTTTGTGAACTACTTCTTGGGGTCGTCTACTATTTAACAACGAGGAACTTTTTGGTTTCCTTGCCCAGTCTGAAGAAGTAGATTCCTGGACTTATCCCATTCAGAGTGATTTTAATCTCTCGGTCATTGCGAGACTGCGAAGCAGGCGTGGCAATCTCTTTTATCAATTTTCCTGACACATCAAAGATTTTTATTTCTTGGCGGTCAGCGGATTGCGGTAAGCGGATGGTAAAATACGATTTCGCCGGATTCGGATAAACTTCAAGCAATTTTTCACTTTGAATTTTAACTTTTGAGTTTTCTTCCGCTATTCCTACAAACGGATAAAACTTACCCCAGATACGTAGTGTGTTGGCAGGATGGCTATTGATATAATCAGTCCATCCGGAATAGGTAATTAAGGCCTGACTTCCATAACCGCGAGCAAGAACGGGATAGCCTTGGTGATTTGCTTGGGTGGAAACTGGAAATGAATCAGTAACTATGCCAGAAAGATTCACCCGCGCGCCGTAAATGTTACTGCACGGAGTTGGCCAATCGTATTGGTCTTCCCATACGACCAGATAGTTGTTTTCAACAAAAGCAACTGATGGTAAAGTTTTAATTTGATAATATCCAACCCCAATATTAGAAATGACGATTCCTATGGTATCAATAACTACATTGGATTGGCTCACTCTTGCACCACAAATGCAAGAGCCGCCACGGCTGCCGGACCACACTACGAAGTAGTTTGTGCCATCAAAAGTAATTGAGGGGAAGATCTGACCAGAAGTTGGTTCAGCTGAAATGTTAACACCATTCGTATCAAGAACCGTTCCATCAAGGTTTAGGCGAGCCCCATAGATTTCTTGGTCGGGGTCACGACGATCCCACCACACCACCAGATAGTTTGAATCACCAAAGGCAGCAACTGGATGCTGTTGTTGATAGTATGCTGTTGAAATCGCAAAACCTTCCGGGTCAATAACAATACCCGATTGATTTACTCTTGCCCCATAAATATCCAGGGTAGATGGATCGTAATAAACTCCGTCGGTCCATACGACTAGATAGTTAGTGCCATCAAAGGCAACGGATGACCAGAACTGGTCATTTGGTCTGGTCGAAATTGCAATGCCTTCGGGGTCTAATACAACACCCGATGTGGTTACTCTTGCACCATAAATGTCAAAAGTAAAACCACTGCGTCTATCTTCCCATACAACCAAATAGTTTGTACCATCAAAGGCAACTGATGGGTAGCGCTGCCTACCACTCGCAGTTGAAATAGGAAAACTGACCCGGTCAAGAATAGAACCGGATTGAGCGATACGAACACCATAAATATCACAATACGTGGCAGTCCAATCACGCCAATCTTCCCAAACCACCAGATAATTGGTGCCATCAAAAGCGACTGAGGAGCCACTTTCTAGTCCCTGGCTATTTCCTGATTTTGATATATTTATTCCAGCAGTGTCAAGAACGATACCGGATGGTGAAACCCTGGAACCAAAAACATTGTAGAACTCCTCAAATCGTGAATCAAGCCATGCCGCAAGATAGTTGGAGCCACAAAAGGCAACACAGAGAGTAAATCTGAACAAACCCGATGCGTGAGTTGATATAATAATCTCGGTGGTATCGAGTAAAATTCCGGAACGACTCACTCTTGCCCCATAGATATTACGATAATCGCCCCAGACGACAAGATAGTTTTCACCATCAAAGGCAAGCCCGGGACATAGCTGGTCATCAACTGCGGTTGAGATGGCAAAACCGGAGGAATCGAGAACAACACCAGAGGGAGAAATCCGAGCACCGTATATGTCGTTATCTTCACCGTTTCGACCGTCGGTCCAGACAACCAAATAATTTGTTCCATCAAAGTCTATTGAGGGATTTCCCTGACTATTTGTGTCGGTTGATATTGCAATACCGTTTGGGTCAAGGACTACGCCGGATGGGTTTACTCTCGCACCATAGATATCGTATTCGTCTGCAGCACTTCGCTCGTCTTTCCAGACAACTAGATAGTTAGTGCCGTCAAAAGCAACGGAAGGGTCAGATTGTGAATTTAATGCGGTCGAGATTGGAAAACCATTTGGGTCAAGAACCTCGCCCGATTGAGTGACCCTTGCACCATAAATCTCGCCGGGAAGCACGCGATGGTCCTCCCACACCACCAGATAATTATTGCCATCAAAAGCTATCTCACCGGGAGTCTGGTCGCTTCTTGGTAGGGTCGAGATAGCAATTGGCGTTGTGTCAAGAACCACACCGTTTTGGTTCACTCTTGCGCCATACATATCCCAGTTGGTCGGAAATAAGGTCTCAGGTTGTCGCCATATGACTAGATAGTTTGAGCCTCCGAAGACTAACTCGCCGCCTTGTTTATTATTCCCGGGTGAAAGTGAGATAAGGATAGCGGCTGGGTCAAGGATTTCCCCGGATTGAGACACTCTGGAACCGTAAATTTTACCATCACCATCACGCCAGTCCTGCCAGGTGACAAAATAGTTTTCGCCATCGGTAGCGATTCTTGTGCCTTGGATATTTGGCCAGCGAAAAGAAGTTGGCGGATAAAAGACCGTTGTATCTACTAAAAATTCACCAGTCAATTCATGGGTTAGAGATTGGTGGTTAGGAGTTGGATAGCGATTAATGACTTCATTCACATTAAATGGCACATCCCTTCGGACTTGCGTCCTCGAGGGCAGAGCTTTGGCTTGAGTTGCATTGGCAAGCCCAAAAGTCAATGATATGACAAAAATGAAACTTATTATTTTAAGAGCCATTTTGCCCTCCTTACAGAATTTATAAAATAAATATCCGTTACATTAAAACCTGGATTATCATTAGCGTAAACGAAATTCATCTTAGTAAAGGTATAGCAAAATCCCAAAAGCTTGTCAATAGTTGATCTTGAAGACCTTAGATTACAACGATTAAAGAAACGATTACGACGATAAAGGCAGTTGTTGGTTGTTAGTTTTCAGTTGTTAGACAGTTAGTTCCCACAAGTTCTGTTTTGTGTTTATCCGTGTGCATCCGTGGTTAAATTCATTCTGGTTCTTTATTATCTCTGCTATCTCTGTGGTTTAAAATTCTTTCATTGTCTTCAGTGGTGAAAGTAGTTTATCTTTTCTCTTGAAAATGTGTGATGCTTTAGTATCATAACTTCAAATACTTATGACAAAAGGATTTATCGTGGCAATCGATGGCACGGCTGGCTCGGGCAAAAGTACCACTGCCCGCAAAGCCGCCGAAATATTGGGTTTTTTCTACTTGGATACTGGTGCAATGTACCGGGCAATTACCTGGAAAATCATTAAATCTAAAATTGATTTGTGCGATGCCGAAAGTCTGAAGAAGTTGGTTGCCAACACCAAAATCGATATAACCGAAAAAAAATTAACCACAGAGAAAAAAGCAGAGACAAACTCAACCACGAAAACACGAAAGCACGAAAAAAAAGAGAAACCACTGAGAACACAGAAAAACTCTCAAATCAAGCAAGAACAGAGACACGAACTTCGGATAGTGCTGGATGGAAAGGATGTAACCAAACAGATAAGAAGACCTGAAGTGGACGGAATGGTTTCTCAAGTTTCAGTCCTACCATTAGTTAGAAAGAAAATGGTGAAGGAACAGCAAAGAGTCGTCCATAATCGCAACGTGATTTGTGAAGGTAGAGATATTGGCAGTGTTGTGTTTCCTCATGCCCACCTTAAATTATATTTAGATTGTGACTTAAATGAACGAACCAAACGACGGGAAAAAGAATTAAAAGAAAAGGGCATAAAGGCAACGGCAAAAGGGATTAAGGAGAATTTTTTGGAAAGGGATTATATTGATAGTACGCGTACGTACAGCCCTTTAAAAAAAATGCCGGATGCGATTTTCTTAGATACGACCAACTTGACGATAGAAGAAGAAGTTAAAATTGTGATTGATTTGATTAAGGAAAAACTCAAAAGGCAAAAACTAACAACTAACAACCAAAAACCAAAAACAATTAAAAAATGAAATTACGCTGGCGCTTTGGTTTACTTTTAGTTTATCCAATCTTTAAGCTATCACTTGGGCTTAGGGTTATGGGCAAAGAACAATTACGCCTAGCCGGTGGAAAAATCATTGCGGTAAATCATACCTCGAATTTCGACCCGGTTCTGCTTGGTTTTGCAATTCGTCGGGAACTATGCTTTTTGGCAAAAGAAGAGTTATTTATTTTTCGGAAATGGTTCAGCTGGTTAATCCGAGCCTGGAATGCCTATCCGCTTAAACGAGGTGCGGTTGACCCCGGGTTATTTAAAACCTGTTCCAAATTATTACAAAAGAATAAGACTTTAATATTATTTCCGGAAGGAACTCGTAATAGAAACGATGGGTTATTGCCGTTTAAGCCGGGACTTGGTTTATTAGCGGTTACTAATTCCGTTCCGGTTGTTCCCTGTCATATTTACGGCATCGGTAATTCTTTCATATCGAAAATAGTTGACCCGGATATAAATCCGGGTAAAATAACGTTAGGCGATTTTTTCTCAAGTCGGATTACAATAAAATTCGGTAATCCAATTCCGCCTAACGGTTTTAGTAAGAACCGAGATGATTATGAAAAGTTTGCAAATAAAATCCGGATTGCAGTTGAACAATTAAGTAATGAATAATGATGGAAAAACTGATGATGACTAAAAAAACCAACAATCGACCATCAACAATTAATAATTTTTGCGTTGTGGTAGCGGAACCGATCGGGTTTTGTTCGGGGGTAGAACGAGCAATCCGAATGGCTCGTCGTGTCATGGGGACCAATGGCAGAGTTTACAGTTTGGGACCTTTGATTCATAATCCGATTGTAGTGGAAGAATTGATTCGACAGGGTTTAGAGCCAGTTAAAGATATTAAACGGGCGGCAAAAAAGACGCTGGTGATTCGCTCGCATGGCTGTGCACCGGAATTATTAAAAGAAGCAAAGAAACTTAGCATTAAAATCGTTGATGCCACATGCCCTAATGTGGCTAAAGTGCAGCGCTACGCTTCCAATTTAAGTCGGGAAGGTTATACGGTAGTGGTGGTGGGAGATAAAACTCATCCGGAAGTAAAATCCATCCTGGCTTATGCCGGAAAATCCGGTATAGTTTATAAACCGGAGATGAAAATTAATGCTAAAAAAATTGGTATTTTAGCCCAGACAACTACATCGTTAAATTTGTTTAATAGAGCAATTGAAGAATTATTCAAATATAATTTTGAAGAGATAAGAGTTTTTAATACAATTTGTAAAGAGGCTGCTTCAAGACAAAGGGCAGTGAAGGAAATTGGCTCAAGCGTGGATTTAATGTTGATTATCGGCGGCAAGAACAGTTCTAACACACAGCGGTTAGCCGAAACGGTTCGGAAAATTGGTAAGTCAGTCTATCCCATCGAAAAGAAAGAAGAAATCGATTGGAACTGGTTTTCTCAAGCTAAAACGGTTGGTATTGCGGCGGGTACATCAACCCCATCCTTGGTCATCGACGAAATCGTCGAGTTTCTCAAAAATCCCCGAAATCTTTCGTCTGGGGTGACAATCCGCCAAGGCGGATTGGACAGAATTTCCTATAAGGAGGTCAAACCGTAATGGAAAAAGAAGAACTTAAAGATATCTATGCCCAATCTTTCCCGACGCTAAAAGAAGGAGAGATTATAAAAGGCAAGATAATCCGACGCATTGGCAGTATGGTATTAGTCGATATGGGACTCAAGTCCGAAGGACTTCTGCCGACCGACGAATTCAACTCTTTAGACGACATAGCGGAAGGTAAGGAAGTCTGGGTTTATCTCGAAGAGCTGGAAGATAAAGAAGGGTTTCCCGTAATCTCGAAAAGGAAAGCCGATTTTCAACTTGCCTGGGATACGATTCGCCAGAAAGCCGAAAGCGCGGAAGGCGTTCCCGCCATAATCCGCAAGAAAGTTAAAGGTGGTTTAGCGGTTCAAGTATTGGGTCTCGATGCATTCTTACCGGGCTCGCAAGTTGATATTCGACCGATTAATAATCTGGACAATCTCATTGGCAAGACTTTCGATGTTAAAATACTTAGTGTGAACTGGTTCAAAAAGAATATCGTGGTCTCACGCCGAGTGCTATTGGAAGAGCAAGTGAGGAAAGCTCGCGCCGAAGCTTTTTCGCGCATTAAAATTGGTGAAGTCGTGGAAGGAACCGTGAAGACGATAACCGATTTCGGCGCATTCATTGATATTGGCGGAATCGACGCCCTTCTCCATATTTCGGATTTAGCCTGGAATAAAGTAGTTCACCCCAAAGAATTCGTCAATATCGGCGAAAAGATAAAGGTGAAATTGCTCAGCGCTGACCCAGAATCGGGACGCGTGACCGTAGGCTTGAAACAACTGACACCCCATCCCTGGGATGGTATCGAAGAGAAATATCCAATCGGTTCACGAGTCAAAGGTCGAGTAACGACTTTAGCCGAATATGGTGGATTCGTTGAACTGGAAAAAGGAGTGGAAGGTTTAATTCACGTTTCAGAAATGTCCTGGACCAAAATGATTCACCACCCCTCGCAGATTTTAAAGATCGATGATGCCGTGGAAACGGTGGTGCTGAGTATTGACAAAGAAAACCGGCGCATTTCTTTGGGACTGAAACAGACAATGCCTGACCCTTGGTCTTTGATTGATGAGAAATACCATGTCGGACAAAAGGTTATGGGGCGAATCAGATCTTTGAAAGATTTCGGTGCCTTCGTTGAAATCGAGGAAGGCATTGAGGGTTTGATTCACAATAATGACCTCTCCTGGACGAGAAAGGTAAAACATCCACGCGAGGTTGTGAAAAAAGACCAAAAGATCGAGACGATAATTCTTGAGATCGATAAAGAAAACCGTAAAATCGGCCTTGGTTTGAAGCAAACCAAAGAAGACCCGTTTTACCGTTTTAGTAAAGAATGTAAAGAAGGCGATGTGGTCAAGGCGAGAATAATTGACTTGCCAAAACCGGGTGTCGTAGTTAACCTTCCCCACGGCATCGAAGGTTTTGTGCCACTCGGTCAGCTGGCACGCGGTGCGCGAAAGACAAAAGATAAATATAAGATCGGGGAAGAGATTGAACTGGCGATTGCTAAAATTGATTTAGAACGTCGACACATTGGTTTGAGTGAACGGATGCTCTATAAATCAACCGAGGAAGAAACTCCAGTCGAAGAAGAGTCAAAGCCGAAAAAACGCGGTCGGCGTAAAGCGCCAGAGTTTGAACAAGAAGAAGATATCGACCGTTTCACTTTAGAGGATCATCTGAAGTAGCATTTTCTCAATGAAGTAAATCCCGATTGAATAAAGGCAGTAGAAAATGCCCGGTGCCGCGGTAGTCACAATCGGTTGCCGTCTTAATCAGTCAGAAGGCGATGCACTACGAACTCTTTTGCAAAGACAAGGGAATCAAGTTGTCTCTAAGACTGATTGGGGATTCGAAAATTCTGAGGGTTCAGCCGAAGCTAATTTTGACGAGCGCCGTTTAGAAACCTGTATTATAAATACTTGCGCGGTAACCGAACGCGCTGCTAGTACTTCAATCAAATGGATTCGACGCATTGCGGCGCTTAAGCCCAAACCAAGATTAGTCGTTACGGGTTGCCTAGCCCAAGCGGAAGCCGAACGGTTAAAACAAATTGAGGGAGTCGACGAAGTCATTACGCAAAACGAAAAGGTGAAACTGGTTGAAAAATGTCCAATCCTACCCAGTCGCGCCCGCGCTTTTTTGAAGATTCAAGATGGCTGTGTGAATCGTTGTGCTTATTGTCTGCCGGCACAGATTCGTGGGGCTCCGGTTTCTAAACCGATTTCGACCGTTGAACAAGAAATGAAAGATTTATTGGCGAATGGTTATCAAGAAATCGTGCTGGTTGGATTAAATCTTGGAACTTACGGTTATGAATCCGGAACTACTTTGGTTAATTTGTTAGAACGAATTGCCCAAATTAAAGGTGACTTTCGAATTCGCTTGGGGTGTTTGGAACCAGATAGCTTTGACGACCGAATAATAGACCGCTTCGAAGAATTCCGCTTGTGTCGGCATCTCCATATCCCTTTGCAATCGGGCGACGATAAAGTCCTTAGCTTGATGCATCGAAAATATACAATAACCAAATACCGGACACTTATCGATCGATTCGTCGAGCGGATTCCGGACATTAACATTGGTTCGGATTTGATGACTGGTTTTCCGGAAGAGGATGAACGAAGTTTTAACCAGACCTTGGCTTTTATTCGAGACCTACCAATTGATTACCTGCATGTTTTTCCTTATTCGTCTCGACCCGGTACTGCCGCATACGCGATTAAGGAAACCGTAAATCCAGCCAAAAAGAAAGAGCGGGTTAATATCCTGCGTGCACTGGGTCAAGAAAAATCAATAAATTATCGGCGCCGATTTTTGAATAAAGTTTTAAAGGTAATAACCGAGCCAGGATCTTGGGTAATGACCGATAATTATATTAGAATTTTTATTAACTCGAAAAGTAATGGTAAGGGTTCGGGAAGACTCGCTAAAGCTCGGGTAATGGGAGTTACCATGGACCGAACTTTGGGTGAATTGGTTGAAAGCTAAGATTTAGGCATATGGCCTGAGTAAAGGAGGAGAGATGTTTAAATGGATTTCACTTATTGTCTTATTGTTAATGGCATCAATCATAGCCAAAGATGTTAAGATCGGATACATTGACTCAGAGCGAATATATCAAAATTATCAGGAAACGACCTCAGCCAAGGCGGCGTTGGATCGAGAAATTGTAAAATTTAGAAAGTCGGCTGACTCTTTAAAGACAAGGGCAGATTCAGCTGAATCCGAATATGAATCGCAAAAGCTGATGCTTTCCGAAGTAGGAAAGGCGACTAAGTTGACCGAAATTGAGCAATTGCGCGATGAATATACTCGTTATGTGGAATCAGTTTGGGGTAAAGGTGGTAAAATTGAACTGAAAAATCGAGAATTACTCACGCCAATTGTCACAAAAATCAACGGAGCCGTGAATAAAATCGCCAAGGAAGAAGGTTATACGATAATTCTGGATGCAGCCGATGCAAAAATCGTTTATGCCGATGCCGGACTTGATTTAACCGATGTAGTTTTAGAGGAATTGAACAAAGAATACAAACCGATTGAACCAACCATAACAATCAAGAAATTCATAATATTACCACTCTATGAAGCGAATACTGAAGCCCAGCAAGATAATTTAGGGGATAGAGCACGGGCTAATTTAGTTGCGTTGCTTCAAACCCAACCGAAAGTCGAAATAATTGGAAAAACTAATGTTAGTGATGCAATGCGAAGCCGAAATATCATCGAAGGAACCAAAATCGACGAAAAAAATATCTACGAAATTGGGCGGGAATTGCAAGCCGACTATGTCATCAGTGGTTCAATTAGTAAACAGGGTAAACGAATCAGTCTGGAACTCACCATTTCTGATCCTAAACAACAGCTTTCTATGGATACCGAAAAGGGCGAGAGTGCTCGGGTTGATGACATCCGTTCGGCACTCAGTAGCATGCTTCAGAATTTGATAAAAAAGACGGAAACCGGAGGTGGGCAAGAAGAGAAAAATAAGGAACAAGGAGGACCGGAAAAATAATAATCTGAATAGATTTTGAAATTTGAGGGGAGATTCTTTTGGGTTACAACTGCTTTAGAAATTATTGGGTTTTGCTAAATCTATCTAAAATTTTGGTCGAACCTTTTCTAAAATTTTAAGTAAATGGTTCCCGAGTTTTGCTATATTTCAAACGACGCCAAAATTGCCGACAAGGTTCAATTATCACCTTTTGTTTATATCGGACAGAGAGTTGTTATCGGGGCAGAAACATATATTTATCCAAACGTAACCATCCTTGACAATGTATTGATCGGCAAGCGTGTGATTATTGGACCGGGCTCGGTGTTAGGAACCGAAGGTTTTGGTTACGACAAGACCGGTGAAGTCTATACGAGAATACCTCATAAAGGAAAAGTAGTGATTGAGGATGATGTTGAAATTGGGGCAAATGTAACCATCGCTCGGGCGAAAATTGGTGAAACCAGAATTGGCGCAGGTACGAAAGTGGATTGTCTGGTGCACATCGGACATAATGTTAAGATTGGGAAGAATTGCATTATCATTGCCCAAGTTGGAATTGGGGGAAGCGCTAAACTCGGTAATAGCGTAATTTTAGCTGGTCAAGTCGGCATAAAAGACCATGTTGAGATTGGTGATAATTCAGTAATTTATGCCAAATCGGCGCTGTACAAATCAATACCACCAAATTCAAAATACTCCGGGATTCCGGCTCGTCCCCACCAGCAAGTATTACGTTTTTGGGGTAAGCTGTTCAAAGAAAGCGAAGAGGCAAATAACAAATAATTTGTATCAGAAGACAATTAATAAATCAGCTCGATATCGAGGAATTGGGATATTTTTCGGTAAGGAAACAAAAATAATTCTAAGTCCGGCACCGGCTAATACGGGAATTGTCTTCAATGGATCTATCCAGGCAAAAGTGAAAAATGCGTTTATCTTCAACCATTCCTTAGGAATGAAAAGAGATAATACAAAAATATTTTTCACCGAACATCTTTTAGCCGCTTGTTATGGTCTCGGCATAAATAATCTTTTTATCGATGTTTCTGGTAAAGAATTACCTTTTGGTGAGGGTAGCGCATTAACGTTCGTTAACCTGATTAAAAGTGCCGGAATTAAGACCTATCAAAAAGAATCTCCTACGTATAATCTTGATATACCAATGATTGTTAATGAGAATGATTCATTTATTTGTGCATTGCCGGATAAAAAGTTGTCGATTGATTGTTTCGTTGACTTTCCGCATTCAAAGATAGGAAAGCAGTTTTGGGGAAATATTATTAACCTAACAAATTTCGAAAATGAGCTGGCGCCAGCTCGAACTTTTGGGACACACCGAAATTATGCGTTATTAAAAAAAATTCTGCCATTTAAACTATCGATTGCAAATGGACTGATTTTCCCTAAAATTCGACGATATCGGAATGAAGCAGTGAGACATAAGGTTTTGGATTTAATTGGGCATCTAACTCTATTGGGTAGTCGGTTAAATGCGAAAATATTTGCTTTCAAGCCAAGTCATGAAATAAATCAAGGATTTGTTAAAAAATTGGAGGGATTATATGAAAATTGATGAGATAAAAAATATTTTACCCCATCGTGAACCATTTTTATTTGTTGATGAAGTGATAAAAATTGAAGAAAAAAGAATTGAAGCAATCAAGAAAATAGCCGGAGATGAATATTTCTTTCCGGGTCATTTTCCTGGTTATCCCTTAATGCCGGGAGTGTTGCTAATTGAAGCAATGGCACAAACTGGTGGGATACTTGTTCTTAGGCAACTACCTGAGGCAAGAGGTAAGCTTACCCTATTTTTAGCCATGGACAAGGTAAGATTTCGTCGTCAGGTTCGACCGGGTGATACTTTAAAAATAATTTGTGAACTTTTAACTTTGAAAAAGAATATCTGTAAAGTCCACGGCAAAGTTTATGTCGGAACCGAAGTCGCCTGCGAAGCCGATATGCTTTTGGGATTCTTTGATAAGCAAGACAATGATTGCTGAATCAGCTAAGGTTGATAAATCTGCAACATTAGGCAACGGTATTCGAGTCGATCCTTTTGCGATAATTTCGGCTAAGACCAAAATTGGCGACAATGTAAAGATTAGTCCTTTTGTTTTTATTGAAGAAAATGTTGAGATAGGGGAGGGGTGCGAAATTGGGCCCGGTGTTATTATTGGAACAACGCCATTTGATTATAATTTTAAAGGTGAAGTTTCTAAAGTAAAGATTGGTAAAAGAAATATTATCCGGGAATACAGCACAATCCACCGGGCAACTGGCAAAAATAAAGTTACTGTAATTGGTGACGATAATTTAATTATGGCTTATGTTCATATTGCCCATAACTGCAAAATAGGCAATAAAACAGTAATAACCAACAGTAGTCAATTGGCGGGTTATGTCGAGGTTGAAGATTATGCTAATATTGGTGGTATGGTTGGAATTCATCAGTATATTAGAGTTGGCAGATTGGCTATGGTTGGTGCTTGTTCTTATCTTAGTAAAGATTTGCCGCCTTATCTAATTGGTCAGGGTAATCCATTCCAAGTTCGTGGCTTGAATTTGGTTGGTTTACGCAGGCAACATTTCAATCAAAAGCGAATTGCCACATTAACTAAAGCCCATCGGCTAATCTACCGTTCTAAGTTAAATCTATCCCAGGCATTAGCGAAAATCAAAAAGGAATTACTCGTAACCGAGGATTTAAAAATCTTTTTGGATTTTATCGGAAAGTCCAAAAGAGGGATTGAACTAAAAGTAACGTCAGATATTTAACCATAGATAAAGCATAACCGTAGAGAGCAAAGAGAGAAGAAACGGAAAAAAATTAACCACGAAAGCACGAAGGTACGAAAAGAGATAATTCAACCGCAGAGAACGCTGAGATAGCAGAGATATTTAACCACTGAAGCACTCAAAATGTAGGGGTCGGATTCATCCGACCCGCAATGTTTTTGGTATTTTTGTGTCAGCAAAAGTATGCCTATTAGGCATATTAAAAATTGACCAAAATTTCTTCTAAGTCGAGCATCGTCAACCGATTATCGTAATTTCATGCTTGACAGGGGGTATCACCTAGGGGGTGACCCCGTAGGCGGCTTGGGGAGTAGCCTCGGAGGTTGCTTCCGGAGTCGCTTCCTAAGTTAGTTCGGGGGTTGGTTGGGGAGCGGGTTGGGAAGCAGCTTCGGGGACAACATGGGGAGCGGCTTCGGGAGTAAGCTAGGGAGTGGGTTCGGGGGTAGACTCGGGGGTAGCCCCCTAAGCAACCTGGGGGATTGGTTCGGGGGCTGACCTCCCTTTAAATCCGAAATCTTAATTTCGAAATCCGAAACAAATTCAAAATCATAAAAACCACATGATTTTCACAAGATGTCATTGTCTATTATTGAAGTTATACTTCGATAATAATAGTGTCGACTAATTCGAAAACTGAGAATTATCCCTCTATTCCTTAAAAACTCTTACAAAAATATTGACAACACCCTAATTAGAATTAAGATTTCGGTATATTAAAGTATTCACATTGGGATGGCAGTTATGTCTAAACCGAAATATGGAAACTGTCCTCACGCACATCCAAAATATTAAATGAAACCTCTGATTCTTGATTATGGATAATAACAAGTTAAAAGAATTAATTAATTCTGATTTCACACCCGAAAAGGTTTGTTTTTGGACAGGCGCAGGAACTTCGGCTAATTCGCCAGCAAATTTACCCTTAGGGGACTCTTTGACTAAGATGGCTATAGACTTTTTTTGCCTTACTGGAACATGGGAGGGACTTACTCAATATTTTGAAAAAACAAAAATGAGTGATTCGCTTGGTTATCGCAAGTTCGCACCGAGATTGGAGGCCGTTTTAGAAAGTTTAATACAAGCGCTGGGATTCGATATTTTAAAGATACTAGATTTCTCATATTGTGCTAAACCTAACTCTCTGCATAATTTCTTTGCTAAACATTTAGAAATGGATGGGATTCACATAACAGCAAATTTTGATAATTGTATTGAAAATGCTATAAAAAATTTTAAGATTAATAATCAAATAAAAATAATCGATAACCTCGAAAAATCAGAATTTTCTCCAACAACGCTTCGTCGCTGTTTGATTCATATTCATGGAAGATACGATCGAAATCTAAACAACTTGAAACGTATGGGCGTGTGTATTAGAAATATTTCCTCCGGATTTTCCGAAAAGTTAAAAAATTTAGTAAATTATATTTTATGTCAAAAATCCTACCTAATTTTTCTCGGTTATAGCGGACGGGATTATTTTGATGTTAATCCATACTTCTTAGAGCTTAAAAACAACAAGAAGCGATTTGATAAACTCACTATCGTTTGGGTAAAACATAAAGAGGGTAGCAATGATTTGATTTTTTTGGACAAATGGCAAAACGAACAACAAGGTAAAATCATCCTTGATGGATTAAACAGTTGTTCTGCCCGAATTTTTTATATATCAATTGATACAAATAAATTTTTGGAAATGCTTAAGACCCGCTGGAATTTTTCTTACAAAGCAACCGGACTGAATGAGAACGAAATAATCAAAACCCCTTCAATTGATGAAAATGAGAAAGTTTTCACAACAGCACAGCTTTATTCTTCGATGGGCATAGGGAGGAATATTCTCACTTTGGCTAATGAATTAAGAAAAATCGCCAAGGACATTGCAGATAATCACCGAAGATTTCAGATATTTTCCTTACTAAACAATGGTTTTAGAGATACTGGATTATATAAGCATGCGATTAAATTTTCCCGCCAATTGCCTGCTCATACAGTAGAAGATAAATTGTTTTTCCACTATAGGCTTGCAGATAACTATTGGTTATGCGGAGATTACATTAAAGCTGCTTGCAATTTTCGAAAAGTAATTCTTTTTCATGGGCAAAAAATTAATGTTATTAGAGTAAACGAAGAATCTGCAAATGACACTTATCACAATACACTAATCACTTTTTTACACTATTTCCGAGATATAAAGAAACTACCTTTAATTGGCAAATTTGTCCCTTTATCGTATGGTCAAAGAGTTTTTGAAAAACTTATTAAAAATAAAGAATACATTAAACGATCACCTCATGCAAGAGCGATGTTGGTTCGTCTTCATACAGAAATACCAGGTCTAAAAAGAAAGATAGCATTGCCTTCGTGGTTAAATCCTCCAGATACCGAGATAATTTCGTATTTTCAAGAAACGGATAGTATTCTTGGCGTAGTTAATTTTTCTCGTCGAAGAATCACAGAAGATATTAATAAACAGAAAATTCCCAACAAGAATGAATTAGAACTTTTATTACTGCAGTCTAAAATAATCGGGGACTTACCCGGCATATTAAAATCAACTTTATTACTGAAGAATTTTTATGGAATTAAAGACTCGTTCGTAAAAATAGCTTTACAACAAATAGAATGGTTGCCATGGTTGAAAGCAGCTTGGTCATTAAAATGGTGCTGGATTGATTTAAAAAGATACATAAAGAAACTAAAAAACAAAATTTTCTAAAATTAGGTTTAGTCTTAGGGTTTTAGGGTCAGACCTTGAAATTTAAGATTAAAATATTGCTGATTCGCTCTATAAGACCTCTTAATGCAGAAACTTTCTTTATTTGTGTTACTGCGAGTAACTGATGCCAAAATATGTTTTGCAAACGGGTCAAATCTCGACACTTGACAATTATGGTCATTCTCCAAATGCCCCGCTAATCCCAAATTATCTTTCTTAATATTAAAGTAATAGTTAGCTTCTTTAAAAACCATACCAAGTTTAAAGAAAAAAGGGCTTCTCGTCAAGAAAAATGGTCACAGGGGAACCCGGAATCAGATCTTGTGTTATAACATTTTACGATAAAATACTCAAGGATTTTCACACATAATAAGTCAGAATCATCGGAATGGGTTTTAACTTGCGGCGGAAGGGTTTCTTAACCAGTTAATATCCTTTTATTGTTTTTTTCTTAGAATTGTCACTCAACATTCCCAGCATGTCGCATGAATGCCGAGCGAGTGGTCAACACTGATTAATGCGCGTTCAACCCAAATTTTTTTACCGCATTTGCTACATTTGACTAATCCTAAAAAAATCGCCGATAATGATTATTATAGTCGACTTCCATAAATTCTTACTTCAAGATGAGAATTTTACGCATCGGTTGATTTTCCTGTTTCAAGAAGTAAATACCGGATAATCTGATTTGACCGACTTTACGACCAAGATAATCATAAATCAAAAGTCTGGAATTATGAATCCGGTATTTTAGAAAGTCCGATAAACGAATAATCGTCGGTAATTTGACAATTGACCGAAGCAGATAAGTATCAACCGATTGTGCTTGAGCTTTCGGACTAAGTGAAGACCAAAAAGTAGATCCACTTGCCGGAGTATAGCACCAAAATTCATAAGTATTATTGCCTTTGAAAGCATAAATTTTACCAAGAGCACCACATAAAGCTCCGCCCGCCTTCACTCGTTTATCCGAAGTGCCTTTGGAAATAGATTCACGAATCGCCCAACCACTCGGAGTGTATTCATAGAAATCCTGAGTATTGCCACCCTTGAAGGCATAAATTTTGTTGCCATCAAGCACAGTTAACGCACCGCCATCTTTAACTTTCGTTTTTCCACTAGGAGAAGGAGGGATAATTGAATCTTCCAACCAAGTCCTAGCCGCAATATCATATGCCCAAAATTCATCGCAATTTCCTTTGAGCAGATAAATCTTGCCATTCAGATAGCACAATGCCGCGCCTTTATTCAGTTTTTTATTATTCTCGCCCAACTTTATAGATTCCAACATCACCCAGCCAGAATCCGGTCTCCACCTGTAGAACTCGCCCGGCTTAGTACCGGCTTTCGCTAAATAAATCCAGTTGCCGTCCGTGGTCAGCGCACTACCTTTCTTTATTTTTTTCACACCGGGAACAATACCCATTGAGTACCAACTATCACTGGTTGGATCATACCGATAAAAATTGAAAGTACTGCCTTTGATAGCATAAACTTGGTTTTGATAAAAGACTAAAGCGCTACCATCTTTGATTTTCTTATTTTCCGTACCGAGTGGCACAGATTCTTTTTCCGTCCAGTTACCAGCCAGTAGATCATAAGCCAAGAATTTTCTCCGATTATTACCGGTTAAAGCATAAATAAACTGACTGCCGTCATAGCAAAGAGCTGCACCACCTTTAATCTTTTTCTTGCCCAGCAAAGAACTTAAATCTGAAACCAGTTCCCATTTTTCCGGGGAGCCAGCAGGCGGCTGTACCACCATCGTTTTCCATTTCGCATCATTAGCAGGATTAGAATCGTTAACCAAGGCGGTAGAACACTTCACTAAATAAGTACCAGATTGAGCAATCCATTGACTAAAAGTCAGAGGCAAAGAATCATTAGGCGCAAGGTTGATAACTGGATAAACATCTGTGTAAATTGAACCAATCCGTAAAATAACAGAAAAACTGACTAAAGTGTTGCCGAAGTTTTTCACTCGCACTTGTGGCTTTAAAGTATCACCGAAATCGCAGGTATCGGGAATATTAACAATGGCAGTCACACTCACATCAGGATAAGGCGGTGGCGGTTGTCCGGGTCGGACATAAATTGAATCGCGGAGCAGATTATTGCTCGGCTTTTCATCACCAATAAGTTCAGTAGAACAACGAACAGAGATCCAACCACTTTGATTGGCAGTCCAATTGGGAAAATACGAAGTATCTTCCTGGTTCGGACCAATGAATTTATTTCTGACTTGATTATAGATTGAACCGATTCTCAAACGAGTCGGGACATTAAAAATGGCTAAGCCATAATTTTTAACCCAGACTTGTGGAGTGACAACTGCTCCAGAATCAACTGAGTCAGGCAGGAAAGTGGCGGTTGGACCAGCATCAATGGAATCAACAATTTCTATTCTTGGCCAGATGATAAAACGGTTACGAATACCACCGGAATCAACAATTTGGTTATCTTCAAAACCAAGTTGAGAATTACGATTGCGATCCCAACGGAAAGTTTCACCAAGAGAAATACGGCTATCGCCGTTACCAAAAATAACATCAAGAGAATCAAAGAAAAATCCTGGAGCAGAATCAGAATAATATTCAGATGGTTCAGCACCAGCATTTAAACCAGTTAAGATATGGAAACCGAATTCCGCGTGGTAATAATAACCATTATATCTTTCATTCTCCAAACTATCAATTATCGGTCCGCCTTGATAAGCTCTATCATCACATGGTTGAGTTCCCCACGCAGGTTGCGGACCGGCGCCGGAAAAAAGCACGGTTTTGCGGTGTAGATTATTAGATAGAGATTTAATAGCCAAATAAGTAGCAAAACCACAAGAATCAGGATGGTTGCCTTTTCCAAAAGTTTCGCAGGCATTAAAACCAATAAAACGCGCACAACAAGGAATACGGTTGAGAAAAATGGCAAGTGAAGTATCAAATAGACCATTCGCACTTGTATACATCTCTGTAGCATCAATCTGAGAATGATAACGACCACTCCCAAAAGGATATTGTTCCCAACTACCATGACCAAAAAGCCACATAAATAAAATATCCGTTGTATCCATAAACCCAGCCAGCCAAGCAGTAACAGTGTCAAGTTTTGCTACTGAGGCGCGACCGTCAATAAAAGGAATTCGATATTTCGGGAAAAAAATCAAATTATGCATATTGTCATTTTGACCCCAACCCCAAAGCGAAATAATTGTGTCAACATTATCAGTTTCTATCCGCAGGATTGAGTCAAATAGACATAAATCATCCCATAAACCAGTTTCAGGTCCAGCCATAGAACGGTAACCCGTATCAGAACCTTGAAAGGTGACTGCATAGACCTTGTTATTAGCCTCAGCTCTTGGAATAAAGAATAAAGAATTAAGAATAAAGTAGAAAATCAGAGAAAACAGAGAAACCTTCAAAAAGTTACGCATTTTGACCTCCTTTTTAAGTTACCTCCTAAAGCTAATATTTAAAATTACCTCAAGTATAACAAAAATAATTTCATAATTTTTTATTCCTCAGGCAAGCATTTGATTATCACACCATTTCATTTCTAATTAATCCATCAGAATCTCGTAATAAACTGCTATTTTTAGTCACTTTAAAATATAGTAAATCTTAGAAAAGTCAAGGTCTTTGGGTAATGATTCAAATTTCGGGGGACTTCAGTAGTTTTTACGGGTGCGACCCGTCTTTAATTTATTTTCACCCTCACCTTTATCCTCTCCCATTAAGGGAGAGGAGAAAACGTTTTTTATAATCTGTGTTTATCCGTGTTTATCTGTGGTTGAGTTAGGTTTGTCTCTGTGTTCTCTGTGGTTAAACTTTCTGAAACTTAACGAGTCGGATAAAGGATTGTTCTTCCAAACTAGCGCCACCGACTAAGGCACCATCGAGGTCTTGCTCTGCCATCAACTCATCTATGTTATCCGGTTTAACACTACCGCCATAAACAATTCGTTTTTCTTCAGCAATGGTTTGTCCATAGTTTTTCTTTAGCCAATCGCGGATATAGCCGTGAACTTCAGTCGCTTGTTTGGGAGTGGCGGTTTTGCCGGTGCCGATTGCCCAAACCGGTTCATAAGCAATAATTACTTTTTCAATTCCGTCTTTTATTCCAGACAGACCATTGGCTAATTGGGTTTTAATAACATCGAAAGTTTTATTCGATTCTCGCTCAGCAAGTTTTTCGCCGATACAGAAGATAGGGTAGAAGTTCATCTTTAAAGCGGTCATAAGTTTCTTGTTGATTATTTCATCAGTCTCAAAGAAAAATTGTCTTCGTTCCGAATGCCCTAAAATTACATACTTACAACCCAATTCCAAAATGAATTCAGGAGAAATTTCTCCAGTAAAAGCACCTTTTGTCTCATAATGCATATTCTGAGCGCCTAATCCAATGTTTGAACCTCTTATCGCTTCAGCCACAACTGGCAAAGCAGTAAATGGCGGACAGATTGCGATATCAACGTCTTTCACATCAGCTAATCCAGTCTTCAATTGTTCGGCTAATTCTTTTGCCTGTTTTGGCGTCTTATACATTTTCCAATTACCAGCAATCAAATGTTTACGCATTTAACCTCCAAATGTAAATTCTAATTTCGAAGCACTAAATACGAAACAATATCTAAATTCAAATGACCAAAATTCCAAACGTTTGGTTCATTAGGATTTTAAATTTGGAATTTGTTTAGAATTTCGGATTTCGAGTTTAGGATTTGTTTCATTTATCCTTTAATACAGCAATTCCGGGTAAAGTTTGACCTTCGAGAAATTCCAAGGAAGCACCGCCACCGGTCGAAGCATGACTGATTTTATCCGCTAAGCCGAATTTTTCTAAAGCGGCAACAGTATCGCCACCACCAACCACGGTTATAGCGCCTTTCTTAGTAGCATCAACAATCGCTTCAGCAACGCCTTTCGTCCCTTGAGCAAATTTCTCGTTCTCGAACATTCCCATTGGACCTGCCCAGACAATAGTCTTAGCATTACATAAGAGTTCCTGATACTTTTTAATCGTTTTCGGTCCAATATCTAAGCCAGCCCGGTCATTTGGAATTTTGTCTGCCGAAACCGTTTCATTTACTCCCTGACCATCGGTTTTGTCCGAGACCATAACATCTTCCGGTAAATGAATTTTCTTTTCATTGATAAGACTCTTAGCTTCTTCCAGTAATTCCGGTTCCCAGATTGATTTACCGATTTCATACCCTTTCGCTTTATAGAAATTGAAGATTAATCCGCCGCCCAAAAGCAGATTATCAACTTTGGCAAGCATATTCTTAATCACGGCTGATTTATCCGAAACCTTTGCCCCACCGATAACTGCGATAAAAGGTGATTTGGGCGATTCAACCACCGAACTTAGATAATTAATCTCCTTTTCCATCAAAAATCCAGCGGCTGGTTTTTCAAACAATTTCGCCATTCCTTCAGTTGAAGCATGAGCGCGATGAGCCGTACCAAACGCATCATTAACGTATAAATCAGCTAAATTAGCCAGAGCTTTAGCAAAAATCGGGTCGTTCTTTTCCTCCTCGGCATGGAACCTTAAATTTTCTAATAGCACCACATCACCGGGTTTAGCTTGTTTTACAATCTTTTCGGCTGGTTCACCAACACAATCTTCAGCAAAAAGAACCGATTTCTTAATCAACTCCGAAAGTCTTTGCGCCACTGGTTTGAGACTATATTTCGGGTCTTTTTTGCCTTTTGGTTTACCTAAATGGGAGGCAAGGATTGCGAGACCTTGATTTTTCACAATATATTCAATCGTGGGTAAGGCAGCCCGGATTCGAACATCACTGCGAATCTTGCCGGTTTCATCCATCGGCACGTTAAAATCAACTCGAACAAAAACCTTTTTACCTTTTATATCAAGGTCTCTTACCGAGAGTTTCCTCATAACTTGGCTCCCATGTATTCGGTCAGGTCAATCAATCGGCAGGCATAGCCGTATTCGTTATCATACCAGGCAAAGGCTTTTACCAGATTCTTATCAACCACTTGAGTCAGTTCAGCATCAACTACGGCTGAATAAGTACTGCCGGTGAGATCGATTGAAACTAAAGGTTCGGTCAAATACATGAGATATTTTTTCAGCGCACCTTCGCTTGCTTGCTTGAATGCCTGGTTCACTTCTTCTTTAGAGGTCGCTTTTTCCACGATGCAAGATAGGTCGATGATTGAGACATCAGCGGTGGGAACTCTTATCGCCATGCCGTCAACTTTACCTTTCAGTTCGGGGAATATGATACCAATCAGTTTTGCCGCACCGGTGGTGGTTGGAATCATACTCATTGCCGCTGCTCTTGCCCGGCGTAAATCCTTATGCGGCTGGTCTAAGATGCTCTGGTCATTGGTATAGGCATGGATTGTAGACATAAAGGCGCTCTTAATCTTGAAGTTTTCATGCAGCACCTTCGCCACCGGAACTACGCAGTTAGTCGTACACGAGGCATTGGAAACGATATGATCCATCCTCGGGTCGTAAAGCTGTTCATTAACTCCCATTACCAGCGTCTTGATTGGTTTATCTTTGTCTTTGCTTGGCGCGGAAATGATAACCTTTTTTGCCCCGGCATTAATGTGAAGTATGGTTTTATCATAAGAACGGAATAATCCGGTCGATTCAATCACGATATCGACTTTCAACTCTTTCCAGGGTAATTTGGCAGGGTCTTTCTCAGCCGATACTTTAATCTCTTTACCGTCAACCAAAATGGCACCTTCTTTACTTTCGATATTAGCATCCATGATGCGATGAACCGAATCGTATTTTAGTAGATGGGCTAAGGTTGCCGCATCGGTTATGTCATTGATGGCAACAAATTCAAGGTTTTTATTTTTATAACCGGCTCTCAGGACAAGCCGTCCAATTCGACCAAAACCATTAATTGCTACTCGAATCATTTTACTCCTTTCAGTTTAAAAAATTTAAGGTAAATCCTTTTACCGATTATTCGGTAAAGATAGTACCCATTTTTCTTATTCAATTTAGTCATACTAAAGACTCGGTTCCTTGGACCAAGCCAACTAATGAACTGGCGAAATCCATCCCATGAGAAGTGTAGTGACATAGACTCCACCGCCGATAATCACCCACCAGTACTTCTAACTTGCCAATTTCAATTTCTTTCATCTCGTTTGGATTGGTTAAATATTTCACCGCCAGTATCATCATTTCGACTCGCTCATAGCGGAGAAATGTATTTAAATCTTTTTTGTTGTCTTCCAAAAATTTTTGTAGCGTTTCGAGATTGATTGGCGTGCTGTCAAATCCAAAATCGATCCTTTTCCATAACGAACACATTTCTAATTCATTCGAAACACAAACCGGATATTGATGGATGATATTTTTAGAAATTCTTGCATCGTCGGTATCAGCAATATCCCGCTTCATGTCAATTCCAGCACTATGGAAATGTTCAACAAATTCTTTCCAATCATGTAGTATTATCCCATTGGCGTTTCCTTCTTTATCCGGATATTGCCAGGGAAACCCTTCGGACCCAAATGCCCATTCGTAAAAATAGGCTTGTCGAGAATCGCCGTTATCCTGGCTAATTGAACCAAATGGTCTTGGCACATGGGCGTATTTATATATGCCTTTTCGATAAAAGTAATCATCTAACTTCTTGATAATCATATGCCTTAGAAACATTTTGTGTCCAGATTTAGAAGATGGTTTAAGCTCTTGACGCATGGCAGAAGCTACTCCTTCATTGGTGATGAGCGTTCCACCTAAGCCGGGAAACTCAGTTCTTAATTCGATTCGGACATTAGCTTCGCCGCCCGAACCACCTTCATAGATAAACTCGATGCTGCCTTGATCACTTTTCATCTTTTATCACCACAATAGATCGGTTTTAGATAAGTTGTCAATTATAAGATAGTTATGATAATGGGGTTTTTTTAAATGTCAACGAAATATTTTTAACCAACCTTTGGTAAGATTAAAGTAATGAGCATAAAGAGATTAAGAATGCTAAGAACAATCACAATTATCCAGGCGATGATATTGAAGGCTTTGGAATTGGTATAGTTGCCCATCAAATCTTTGCGGTTAATCAGAGAAAGCATAAAAATCAGAATAAAAGGTAACAGAATGCCGTTTATCACTTGAGAAACGACCATTACGGTTAAGAGGGGAAAACGAGGAATTAAGACTACCCCAGCCCCAATGACAATTAAAGCGGTATAGAGACTATAGAATTGCGGGGCATCGCGAAATCGTCGGTCAACACCGGACTCAAAACCTAATCCCTCGCAAATCGAATAAGCCGTGGATAAAGGTAGAATTGAAGCAGCGAAAAGCGATGCATTGAGTAACCCAAATGCAAAAAGCGCCGCGCAATATTTTCCGGCTAAAGGTTTTAGTGCTAATGCCGCATCTTTGGCGCTTTCGATTCGAATTCCGGTTTTAAATAAAGTTGAGGCACAAGCAACAATAATGAAAAAGGCAACAATCATCACGACGACACTACCAACAATGACATCGAGTCGGGAATGTTTATATTCTTCGACCTTAATTCCTTTTTCTACGACCGAAGCTTGCAAATAAAATTGCATCCAGGGTGCAATGGTTGTGCCAACCAATCCGACCAGCACCGCCAAATAACCAATTTGAAATTTGAAATTTGGTTTAACCATTGCGATTAGCGCATTATTCCAATCCGGCTTGGCAATGAATCCGGAAATAATATAAGATATATAAAAAACACAGGCTCCTAAGAACACACGCTCGACCGTTTTGTAATTACCTTTCACCACCAACCACCAGACAAAAATTGCTCCAATCGGCACGGAAATGTATTTACTAATACCGAAAATCTCAAGACTTGCGGCGACTCCGGAGAATTCTGCCATAATGTTACCAAGATTAGTAACGAATAATGCGGCGAATAAGTAGAAGGTCGTTCTTACGCCAAATTTTTCCCGTATCAAATCCGAAAGTCCTTTACCGGTAACCACCCCCATCCGGGCGCTCATTTCTTGAATAATGATTAAGATGATTAGGATTGGAATCATTGACCAGAGCAGCGCATAGCCAAAGTGAGCGCCGGCAATCGAATAAGTCGAAATTCCGCCGGCATCGTTGTCAACGTTGGAAGTGATGATACCCGGTCCCACTACCGCCAGGAAAGTTAATAAACTGGCTAAAAATCCAGCTCGCTTAAAGAAATAATCTTGAACGCTTTTAATCCCTTTCATAATCGTTTTGGTTTACGTTTAGCGCGGATTTTTCGATGCCAGGCGATTGAAATCACTCGACCTAAAACATCATCTTCGGTAATAATTCCATGGACAATATGATTTTTATCTAAAACTGGAATGGTTGAGCACTGGTATTTATCCATCATATAAGCGGCTTCTTTTAAGCTGTCATCCAGATGGATATAAATTGGTTTAGCTACCGTGGCAGAAGTTATTGGGGCTTCGGGAGAAGCCGCAATCAGTCGCAATAAAGTTGTCGTTCCAACCAGCTTGTTCATATCATCAACTACACATAAATATTGCGGAACAAATTCGACTTCTTTTGCTTTAGCTTTGATTTTATCCAATGCTTGAGCTACGGTCATTTTATCCGATAAGGCAATGTATTCAGTGGTCATTATACCACCCGCCGAATCGCTTGAATAACCTAAAAGGGTTGATAATTTCTTGGCACGGTGTCCTTCCATTAGCCCAAGCACATTATTAACCAAGCCTTTGGGTAAATTCTCTAAGAGGTCAGTTGCTTCATCCGGTGACATATTTTCCACAATCTCGACTACTTCTTTTGTTTCAAGTTCCTCGAGAATTGAAATCCGGTTGGGCATATCAAGACTTTCGAAAATTTTGGCTTTGGTTTTAGTCTCGAGTAATCGAAATAAAGCAACCCGGACATTCAAATCTAAATCAAGCATCATCTCGCCTAAATCGGGCGGTGGAATTGATATTAGTTGTTCCCGAGCCAGACTCGCGCGTAACGGCAAGGCAGTTGATCCAACTGATAAGGGCTGAATAAATTTCCAACTGACCAAAGGTTCTTTGAGAAGGTAATTGGAATGAGGGGCGAAAAGTTTAAACCAGAAATCAATAAATTTTTCCCAGCCCAGCCGCCTGAAAATACCTCTTAATCCAATATCAACATGGGCTAAACGCAGCTCACTATCGACCCGTAATAAATGAATATCATTTATTCGAATTACCTTTTGATTAAAAGTATCAACTACCTGCTGGTCTAAAATATCCCGTCTTAAACTGAATTCAGCATTAAATGGATTTGGGGTGAAATTTAATTCGGACGATTTTATTTTGAGTCGAAACGGGTCGCCAATCGTATTTATTTTATCCCAGGCAATTTTGGCGAATTTTAGTTTTAAGCTTCCCTCTTTAATTGTTATGCCGCTGGCTACCGGATAATTTTCCTCGGGTTTAGCAATCGATATATCAAATACCTTACCAACTAACCGGTTATCGGCATCAACTACCGGAGTGCCAATAAAATCCGAAAAATAAACAAATACCTGAACTTTTGACATTTCTTTATTGTTTTAAGTTTGCCGCTATGATATAAAAAGGGTTGAAGATGTCAACCCGAAAAAGATAAAATTATTCTAATTTGGTAGCCGTCCGAATCGGGCGAAAAAAGAGAAACGCAACCTAAAGGTTGCGGCTACCTTTTGGCTTACCATAAAACATTTATTGTTATTGCGAGCACAAAGGGTGCGTAGCAATCTCAAATAAACATTTTATCTCCCTCGACGGGCGAGGCAAGGTGAGGGTGGTTAAATTTCGTTAATATTTTTGTGTTTACGAAGTGCTTGACAACCCCAAAATTTTAAACATATTCAACCCATGTTTGGAGTTTCAATGGCTTATCAAATTCTGAGCAATAGCACTTTCTTAAATCAATTGAATTACACGGCACAAGTCTTGCACGGACTGACAGAACTAAATCATCTAAACAACTTAAAAATTATTTTATTTAGTCGGGAACGATTCTCGACTCTTTTTAAGACAGGGCAAATGTATCGGATGTGGGACATTAACACGAACAATTCAATAAATTTGCTATCATTCGTGAAATTCGTCTCTCACAAAGGAGGTGATTATCTTCAGAAAAACTTATTGTTGATAACCGCCGATTTAATTTCGGCAAATTCGGTTCTGTGAAGGACATCGAAATAACTGAAAGGAGGCTCAAATGGCTAATAGCCAAGAAGCAAAAAAGAAAGGACCTTTTGAATTTTTGGAGAAGAAGGTCGTCTTTCAAATCTCAAGAATCTTCTTTTGGATTCTGTGCGCAATCGGTTGTGTGGCATTTATAGTTTCTCTTATACTCTTCCTATACAACATAATACCACCGGTTAAAGAAAGTGTTGCCCAGCCAAAGTTACCTTTAGAAGTGACAATTAGTTCAGCCGAGATTGAAAAAGCGATAGCGCCGCCTAAACCAAAAGAAGAAAAACCGGTTGAAGTTGCTAAACCAAGTGAAGAGAAAGAAGTAGAACCTGAAGAAGAAGAAGTAAAACCAAAACCCCCTCCGCCTGACCCACTTCAAGTTTCACTTGAGGCAAAAATAGACACATTGAAATCTTACTTTCCTGCTGATAAATTTACTTGGACAACCGTTTACGGGAAAGAACCTGCTTGGACAGACTATTGGGGGGTGGTGAGGGAATGGAAGACTGTTGTGAAGGTCTATGGACTTGACCGGAATTTAAACAGAGTCTTGGACCTATATGGCGATAAGAAAAAGAAGATTGAGATAGTCACCGAATTGATTGGGGTTATTGCCCAAATTCCCGTGGATGACCGAGCAAAGGCATTAGAAGCATATGGTCGGATAAGGTCGAGAAAAGAAGACGCAAGAAATGACGAGATTAACCGAATAAAGCGTGAGGCCGAGTATAAAAGAAGTACGGCAGAAGCAAAGTATCTGAAGGTGAAAGCAGAAAAAGCCGTTGGTGTCGGGAAGGCATTGCGATACCTCGGCGGCGCATTTGTCAGCATCGCTTTGGTTGGTCTATTCCTATGCTTCTTAGCCATTGAACGAAATACGAGAATGCTTCAGGCTTTGCTTGAGAAGGGAAAATAAGAATGAAAACCCTTGGATATTTTCTCTTTATCGTTCTCTTCCTATCGTTTCACAATGCGGGTGCCCTTTTTGCTCAGAGCATCAAATCTGACCCGATATATACAATTGCCATCTCTCCTCAAAATCCTGATATTATTTATGCTGGCTCCAAAGGCTCGGTCTATAGAATAGAGAAAGACGAGGTGTTTCGTTTAGGTAAAGAAGTGGGAGAATTTTTATATCTTGTGGCTAACCCAGCAAATGCCAAAATAGTATTCACCACGATAAAACTTAGCGATACTACCTCATTCGTATTGACAACCAGCGATGGAGGGAAAAGTTGGCAGATAGTTTCTATCTCTGAGGTGATGAAATACACGCTACTCAATCATAAGGTGGGGAATTACGGTCCGATTGCAATTGACCCATTAAACCCAAAACTAATCTCGATTGGTGCCGAAGGCAGAGCTACAATGCTTAGCGACGGTCCTTATGATTTAGCTTGTCTAATATTCAGTACCGATGGAGGTAAATCATGGAATATTTCGACCATTCCAAGGATTGGTACGAACTATCCAAGACCGATACATTCGGTTCTTTCAACTTCAAAAACGTTATTCTTTTCAACTCCTGACGGTATTTTCCGTATGCGAAACGATGTGAAGAAATATGACGGCTGTTTGAAAAATAGCCCAAAGGATGTGGTGAAATTAATTGTTGACCCAGCCAACCGAGATAGGATACTTGGAATTACTCAAGATGGAAAGATATACGAGACGGTTAATAATGGCGACTCTTTTGCTCTCCTTGCCGAGACAAAGAAAAGAATAAATTGCATCGTTATAGACCCAAAAGCACCCAAAATACTCTGGATTGGAACCGATAATGGAATCTTCAAAAGCACAGATAATGGAGCTACTTGGGAGGAAATAGGCAAAGGTCAAATCGAACCCGATATAATTCTTAGTCTTGCTATCAATCCTGCAAATAGTCAATTGATGTATTGCGGTACTAACCAAGGTTTGTTCGTTTCGGATAATCAAGGGGTAACTTGGCAAAAATATAAGACCCCCGCAGAGCAACGAGCAGAGAATCTGTTAGCTCAAGCTGAATCGCTTGAGTTAGGAAAAGAAGATACCAAGGCAATTCTCCTATATAAACAAGTCATTGACAGTTTTCCCTCTTTGCCATCAGCTAAAGTAGCTGAACAGAAATACAAAGAAGTAGAAGTGAGAATAAGAGAAAATGAGATAGTAGATGCACGGAAACGGATAGCATCGGTTTCTGAAGAAAAGGCACGCTCTGCAATTAGCGGACTCGGGCTCAATGAACAGGAAAGCAATGCACTCGCAAGTACAATTGAAAATCTTTCTTCGTCCAACGCTGCCGTAGTGATGAAAGAAGGTTTAGGAATACCGTTAAGCGATGCCGAATGTGCTTCAGAGTATAGAAATTTAACCCTCTTCCAAAAATTCTATGCTGTATTGTGCTACTTAGAACAACAAAAAGAATATCTCAATAAGACCAAGGACGAAATATCCGAACCTGATTTCTGGTATCAAATCGCTACCCAACTGAATATTCCAGAGCAAATGTTTAATAAGCTGTTGGTGCTGAAGTCTGAGAATCTCCTTGCAAGTCCTGGAGAAAAAGAAGTAAAAGAAAAAAGCCCTATTGCTAAATTGAAATCCGAATACCCTGATGCAGATATTTCAGATTGGAAAGAATGGGCGATAGTTAGAGAACCAGCAAATCAGGAAAGCGGCGATATGCCAGCATATATTTTTAAATGGGAAGATAAACAATGGAAACTAATAGCCCCTACTACCGAGGGGTTCTGGTCCACAGAAGATGTCAAAGAGCATATTCCTAATTTAACAGAAGAAGGCGCAAAGAAATTAGGACTTACTCATAAATGATAAAAGAAACTGGGTTTTGGGGTGTGCCAAAAACACCCCGCATAAAAACAAGCTAATAGGCTTATAAGGAGGTCATAATGCTTACTAAACAAATGAAAATGCTTGGAATATTCGTTATCTTGGGTCTTTCACTAGTCCTAAACGCTCAAGAGTTGCCAATTGAATTGGCACAAAAAGCAGCAGAGTCATTCTCAACAGTAGTTTTCGGTGAAGCTAAAGTCGGTTTACCCAAACTGTACTATGGGGTAGACAACAAACCGGCGGTCTATGTCTTCACGCTCTACTTTGGCAAAGGAGAATTACCTTCAGAAAATGACATAATGAAAAAAGTAGAAGATGGCTACAAAACAGAACTTGAAGGAATTCAGCAAAAAGACAAAGCACTTATTCAAAAAGGAAGAAAGCTAAAGCTAAACACTGACCAATTCGGAGCAGTAATGGTCTCCGCAACATCGGATAAAGGTCCGGTTATTGAATATTCTCGGGGTTTACCTCTGCATTATACTACGCGAATTGAAGCAACGAGCAAAGCAACGGAGAGGTTCAATTCAAGAGAGATTAATCTTTCAAGGTTTATCTACTATTCACCAATGGATTTGTGGTTTGAGTTTGAACACGACAATCAAAGGACATTAGTATCAATGTTCAATCAACAGACCTATGAATCCAACTCAATCTTTTCAGTTCCGCCCCTAAGAGTTAACAAAGACCAAATTCCTAACATTGAAGCCGACTGGACGATGATTGAAAATAGCACTTGGAATGAAGGCAAATCTCCAGATTCGGTGAGAATTTCTGGTGTACCAGACCTTGAGTGGTCCTACGGATGTTCACCCACAGCTTCGGCAATGATACTTGCTTATTGGGATGCACACGGTTATTCCGCACTGGTTGATTACTATTTTGACCGCTGGGACCGTATCGAGAATGAGTGGGATTATGATGTTCCGAATGTTCAAAGAGAATTGGCGATTGCAATGAGCACTGACACAGTAACTACCGGTAGCACCCTTGTAGCTAACATTGCATCAGGAACGCAAGCAGTTTGCAATGCCTCGCAATGGAACAATAACTATAACTTTTCTTGCGATAATGTTGGGGATACTCTTCGTCATCTTATCACTGAGATTAACAATAGCCGACCGACTCACTGGGGTTTAACTGGGCACCCAACTTATGGGAATCATTCAGTCTGTGCTATGGGATGGGGTCCTCCTGATACGATGTGGATACGCATCCATGATACTTGGAGCGGTACGCCGATGGATGTAGTCATTCATTATAATAATTGGGGTGGTTCAAGAGCAGTGATTAGAGTGAGACCGCCAACTTATGTCGGTGGTGATATAAATACTAATACAGTCTGGCAAAAAGCACGCAGTCCATATATTGTAACAAGTACAATCCGGGTCAGAAATTCAGCGACTTTAACGATTGAGCCTGGGGTGGTAGTGAAGTTTTCAACTGGCACTGGTATGATTATCAGTGAGACTGGAACTTATGGTACCAACGGTTTGTTGATTGCGAATGGGACAGCAACCGATTCGATAGTTTTTACCAGTTTCTCGGGCACAAGTGGCGGTTGGAAAGGGATAGTTTTTGATGACCGGAGTGATGACATTGGCATTTGTGCGTTGAGTTATTGTCGAGTGGAAAATGCAGGAGAGGTAAATGCTTATGGTATAGGTGCCAATATCTATGCCCGGAGTACAGGCTCACCAGCAATCTCAAATTGCCGAATCCAGAACAGCAGCGCTTATGGAATTTATCTTACTTCCTCTTCGCCCAGCATCAATAATTCGGTTATCTCGAATAGCAGTTCATCCGATGTCATCTTCTTATCGAGCAGTGGTCCAACTATAAACAATTGTAATATTATTGGTAATGGTTCTTCCTACTGGCTTTTCTCAAATGATGCGGGTTGTCCAGCGACAATTAGTTCCAACACTTTCACTGGTAGTGTTACAAATGCGGTTCGTTTAGGGACAAACTTTCAGATGGGCGGCAATACTTTTTCTGGTGCGACTTTACCGGAGTTAGAAGTGATTGGTGGCGATATAAACAGCAATCGTGTCTGGCGTAAACAGAACGGTGGTTACATTTACCATATCGTTAATACTAATGTGCGGGTCAGAAATTCAGCGACTTTAACGATTGAGCCTGGGGTGGTAGTGAAGTTTTCAGCTGGCACTGGTATGATTATCAGTGAGACTGGAACTTATGGTACCAACGGTTTGTTGATTGCGAATGGGACAGCAACCGATTCGATAGTTTTTACCAGTTTCTCGGGCACAAGTGGCGGTTGGAAAGGAATAGTTTTTGATGACCGGAGTGATGACATTGGCATTTGTGCGTTGAGTTATTGTCGAGTGGAAAATGCAGGAGAGGTAAATGCTTATGGTATAGGTGCCAATATCCATGCCCGGAGTACAAGCTCACCAGCAATCTCAAATTGCCGAATCCGAAACTGTAATGCCAATGGGATTTATCTGACATCTTCAAACATAAGCATAACTGGAAACACGGTAGCTTCAAATCAGGTCGGAATTTATTCCACAAGTTCCAATCCAACAATCAGACAGAACTCAATTTCTGGGAATACGGACTACGGTCTGCAAAATGGGACATCTTCCATTACCATTAATGCCGAGAACAACTGGTGGGGCGATTCGACTGGACCATATCACCCTTCAACCAATCCTAACGGTCATGGCGATAGAGTAAGCGATTATGTTGACTATTCACCGTGGTTAGGAATGCCTACCGGCTTTCCAGTAACGGTAAGCATACCGAAACTGGGAGTTATGCCTAACACCGTTTTTCCACTCGCCGTGAAAGTTACAAATGTCACGGGGTTAGCGATTTATTCGGCAGACATCACACTCACCTTTGATTCAACCATCGTTGCAGCAGAAACGGTTGAAATGGGTAGCGTTGTCCCGAGTGATTGGCAACTCGAATTCAATGCAACACCTGGGCAACTCGTAATTGGAATGGCAGGAGCATCGCCGTTAAGAGGAAAAGGCGCTTTAGTAAAGGTAAAATTTGAATTCTTTGGTTCGTTTTTGGACCTCGACAGCGTACCAATCCACTTTGCTGCTATGAAATTCAATGACTACTCGATTCCAGCAAGTATTCAGGACGGACTCGTTCGTGAAGCCTACCAGTTTGTGATTTCGGGCGAAACGAGATACTATTACAACGATAGTGCAGTCGGCGGCACAAAAATGTTACTTACTGGAGCAAGAACCGATTCCACGGTTACTAACAGTGTCGGTTATTATGGATTCAGTAATCTCCCTTGCACCCTGAATTATGTAGTAACGCCCAGGAAAACTGATACACAAAGACAATCAGCCGTTAGTTCTTACGATGCAGCGCTGGTTCTGAGGCACGTTGTCGGAAGCATTACATTTGACTCTTTGCAAAAGATAGCAGCGGATGTGAGTGGCAATGGAATCATTTCTTCTTATGATGCAGCTCTAATCCTTCGTTACACGGTTGGTACGATTCAACACTTTCCAGTTGGCGACTGGACATTCCGTCCGGTAAGTTCAACCTATAACCGAATCCGATATGACCAGATTGACCAAAGCTATTTGGCAATTCTGTATGGCGACCCAAGTGGCAACTGGCGACCCGGTGCTTTAGATTTTGTTCCTTCGGAAATTTTCGCAAGAGCCGATAATAACTTCATCAATTACGGTGGAAATCTTCCTAACAGTGAAGAAATTGAGAGTGATGCCTTGACCGATGTTAAGTTTGAAAAGCAAAATCTTAAGGATACAACGAGTTACGTCTTTCCAGTCACAGTCAAAAATTGTAGCAATGTTTTTTCAGCCGATATTATTCTAACTTACAATCCCGACGTGATGACGATTGATAATGTAGCGCCCAGCGAGCATACCAGAGATTATTTTATCGCTTGGACCAATGTGAAGGGTATCGTCAGAATTGGTTTGGCAGGAACGAGAGAATTGAAAGGCAATTTAGAATTGGTAAGGGTACACTATCAAATTAAGGACGATGCTGTATTAGAACAAGAAGAACCAATTATAATTCACTCGATAGTGCTTAACGAGGAGCAGATAATAATGAAGACTTCAGATAAAGGAATTGCTGGTAATCAGACCGAAATACCGAAACGATTCACATTGATGCCCAATCAACCGAATCCGTTCAAGTCACTAACCGCAATCCGCTATTCGTTACCGATAGCCGGCAAAGTTTCACTTCAAGTTTATGATGCATCCGGAAGACTTGTCAGGAATCTCATTAACGAAAAGAAGGCACCGGGGGTTTTTACCGTAAGCTGGGATGGAAGAGATAATAATTGCCAAAAAGTTGCTAATGGTATCTATTTCTATCGTCTCGAAGCTGGTGAATTCACGGCAACGAAGAAGATGGTGAAGATGGAATAGTATTGCCACAAAGGCACAACGACACAAAGGAAGATTTAACTGTTAAGCAAAGGCGGGGAGAAATCTCCGCCCATTTTATAAAAATCGTAGTCTTGACTATGTGGTTTTTAGGCAGTAAAATAAGTTTATATGAAAAGAGCAAATTCAAAGGGTATTGAGAAAACCATTAAAGAAACTGTATTTAAATTTCTCAACCCACGGAAACACCGGGTTTTCATTTTTGGTTCGAGGGCAACCGGTCGGGCAAATAAATTTAGTGATTACGATATTGGGATTTTAAGTAAAAAGCCTCTTCCTTTTGATAGGTTAGCCTTTATCGAAGAAGCCTTTGAAGAATCTAATCTGCCATTTCGAGTTGATATAATTGATTTTTCTTTAGTTTCACCTCGATTTCGGAAAATTGCCTTAGCAAAATTCAAGAGATTATGAGGAAACTCGAAAGTCTAATTAAAGATTTAGCAAAAGCTAATAAGCGTTTAAAAGAAGTAGTTTCCCTTAAACTAACACGAATTAACCGAGATGCAACCATTCAGCGGTTTGAGTTTTGCTTTGAACTCGCTTGGAAGACAATTCAAGCCTACATCAGAGAGCAAGGATTGGATTGTAAGAGTCCGAAAAATTGTTTAAGAATGGCAGCAGAACTTGATTTAATAGAGGAATTGGTGGATTGGTTTGCCTATCTTGAGGCGAGAAATCTTATTTCTCATACTTACAATGAAAAATTAGCCAACAAAGTCTATCGGCAGGCAAGGAAGTTTCCTTTGGAAATTGATAATTTACTGAAAACCATTAAGAGATAGTTTCCCTGTAATCAATCCGAAGGTACGAGGTTCATTAATTTATCGCCAACGGTTTTTGAGAGGTGTGTATTATAACTCTTCGGTCAGAAAAAACTTATTGCTTCTATTCCTATCGCCTCAAAGCGGGCGAAACGCGAAGCGTAGATGGAGCGAAGCGACATCAATTCACCGCAATGAGAAAGATGCTGAAGATGAATTAAGCAGGGAGGAGTGAGCAGAGAGAAGAGAGCAGACTAAACGCGAGATTATTTGCTTCGCTCAGAATGACCCGATGCATCGGGCGGGGAGAACCCCCGCCCTTAACTTTTATTAAAGTTCGAATTCGACAGTAACCAGAGAAATTAGTTAGAGGGCTGTTTAGTAAGTGGCTTCCTAAGCAGTCCCCAAAGTCGCCCCCCAGGTAACTCCCTAAGCCGCTCAGTAGGGCGCTTCATAAGCGACCCCGTGGGTCGTCTCCTAAGTCACTCCTTAGGCGACTACCTATGCAACCCGGTAAGCAATCTCCTAAGCAGTTCCTGAAGTCACTCTCTAAGCCGCCTGGGAGGATAGTCCCGGGGCTACCCCCTAAGCCGCTCCCTATACCGCTACCCCACCATACCCTACCATTGAGTAGGAATTAGGCTAACCGCTGGACGACCAAGACGATAGAGGAAATTTTTAGATGGCTTAAGCGTTAGTTATAACTAACTTCTTTTATAAACTTTCAGTGATAAATATGTACTTTGCTCATTTAAAGAGATAGTGAAAGACGGAAAACAAAATTTCACCCCCACCTTTATCCTCCCCCATCTAAGGGGGAGGATTTGGGAGGGTTGATTTATGAACTCCCCTTTACGGGAGCAAAGAAGGGAAGGCTGTCTAAACTATTTTTTCTTGGATGGTTTAAAGTATTTTATGTCGTTAATCGAGCCGGTTCGCTGTTTAGCGGGTTTTAACACCGCCTCGACTCGCATATCAATACATAAATCAGCCATTTCACATTCACCGAGCCGATGCATCAGATTAGTACAAGCACCATCCAAATTAATCAATCCGACAAATTCCGGTTTCGGCAAAGGATTGCCATCAACATCAACATAGACAAAAGTAAAAGAAGTAAGGGTGCCGGTTAAGCCGATATTTACCATCTTGTCTAACTTTTCAAAACACCGCTCGCAATACATTTTGGGTGGAACGTAGACATAATCGCATTTTTCACAATGAGCGCCGATGATTTTGCCTTTATCTTTCAAGGTGCGAAAGAATTTCTCGCCGGCAATTCCCATCGTGTAAAGACTTTCGACCGGTAGTTCGCCATACCAGGCTTTAGCTTCGGCTGGTTTAGTAATTCTTGTTTTGAATGCCATATTATCTCCTTATTTAACTGGTTTCCAGTGCTTGATATCGGTTATCGCGCCAGTTCGTTCGTTCTCGGGTTTCCAGACCGCTTTCACTTTCATTCCTCTTGCCACCTTCTTCGGGTCGACTTCTGAAATCAGATGCATTATACCCATTCCGGGCGATGCGCCATCAATCTCAATCACGGCTGGAATCAATGGTTCCTTTAGCCGTTCCATATTCCAGGCAACGTAACAGAGCGAAAAAGTATTCACGATTCCAGTATCTTTCAGATATACCCATTCGTCGATTGGCTTAAAGCACCACTCACAAAATATTCTGGGTGGTACCATGGTCCGATTACACTTGTGGCATTTGACACCGATGATTTTGCCATTCTTCAGTTCGCGCAGGTAGCGACCAATCGCAATTCCCTGGTCCCAGCCATATTTGGCATTTGCCTTCCATTTTTCAACCAGAACCTTCTTCTGTTTAAAGTCCTGACTACTCAATCCAGTTCCCATTAAATCTTTTGATGTCAACATCATCGCCTCCTTATACTCCTAAGACAATAACCGTGCCAACTTGCATTAAGTCGCCCCAAGCTTGAGCCAAGCCACGTTTTGCCTTACGCGCAATCTGTCGTTTACCCGCTTCGCATCTTAATTGCCAGAATATCTCAGCTACTTTCATTAGACCGGCTGCCGCAATTGGATTTCCCACACCCAGTAAACCACCGGACGGACAAATCGGTAATTCGCCATCGCGTTGAGTCTTACCTTCAGCGGTAATTATCGGCGCTTCACCGCGTCCGCAGAGCATTAAACCTTCCATGTGATGTAATTCTTTATAATCAAACGGGTCATAGGGTTCAGCTACATGAATCTCATGGGCTGGGTCAGTGATGCCAGCCATCTTGTAAGCCATTCTTGCCGCAACTTCGACATAACGAGGATAGCACAAATCACGATTGGTCCAGTAAGCGGTATCCAATGCCCAGCCAACCCCTTCGACCCAGACCGGTTTATTTGTCACTCGTCGTGCCACATTTTCATTCGCCATCACCAGTGCCACTGCTCCATCCGAGACCGGGCTGACATCTAATCTCTGCACGGGCCAGGCAAGAACTTCGGAATTGAGAATATCTTCAATCGTATATTGTTCAGGAATCTGAGCGGCTGGATGGTCTAAAGCATTCTTCTTATTCTTTACCGCAACTCGAGCAATATCTTCTTTCTTAATGCCATAAGTGGTCATATACCGGTTCATTTCTAAAGCAAATATCCAGAGCAGGTTGGGATAAAGCGGACGTTCGGTGGTATGGTCAAAAATAGTTAAAAATGCACCTTGGGGATGAGGTTGATAAGAAGACATCTTCTCTTCACACACAACCAGACAGGTATCAAAATGACCAGAAGCGAGATGATACCAACCATGAATCGGCGCAAACACACCGGTTCCGCCCCCAACATAAGACCGCATATAAGGTTTGCCCCAGGCACCAGCACCATCGGAAAGATATTCACCTTTCATATGAACGCCGTCAAAAGTATCCGGAGCAGTGCCTAGAACCACACAGTCAATCTGGTCTAAGGTCATACCACAGGAATCTAAAGCGGCTTTGGCGGCTTCCCAGGACAATTCTTTACCGGTTTCTTGTGCCCGACGCACAAACTTGGTCATTCCAGCACCAACTACTGCAACTCTTTTACCCATTGTTTCCTCCTTCAGTTCGAAAGTATGGCGACCGCACCTGAGGTCGTCGGTAAACTGCGCCAGGCTTGAACTAATGCCGTATTCGCTTTTCTGACTTGTAGTTTTCCAGCTTCTCGTCGTAACTGTTTCACCGCCATATAGACTCGAGCTAATCCAGATGCATCATAAAGATGACCCAATCCTAATGAGCCACCCGATGGATTAACCGGAAATTCGCCATTGAGTTCAGTCACACCATTGTCAATCCATTTTCCCATTTCACATCCGCAACCTAATTTCATTGCAGCAAGATGTTGGAGTTCCTTATAGGAGAAAGTATCATCAACTTCGGCAAAATCAATTTCTTTCCGGGGTTGTTTAATGCCTGCCATTTTATATGCCATTTCGGCAGCTTTTTCGCAATAGGTCGCTTTTGCCCAATCACGGCTTTCTAAGGTTGGTGTGCAGTTAATCCAGCCGATTCCTTTTATCCATATCGGCTTTTTGGACAAAGCTTTCGCTTTTGCTTCGGTTGCCAGAACAATCACGACCGCTCCATCCGCCGGTTGGGCAATATGCAGTTCACAGCAGGGGCAGGCAACGCATTCGCTCTGGTTAACATCCTTTAGGGTCAAACTTGCACCATAAGCGGCAAAAGGATTTTCTAAAGCATTCTTGCGATTCTTAATTACTACTTTAGCACATTGGTCTTCCGTGATACCGGTTTCATACATGAAACGATGCATTTCTAAACCGGCAATGGCATGATGATTGATATTGAGGGGTCGATTGTAGATTGGGTCTAAAGCACAAGCCGCAATACCATCCGGCGTCAGCATATTAGAAGCTTTCGAATGGGCTTCAACCACACCAATTCCAAATTCACCAGTCCGAAGCTGTAAATAAACCGATGCTAAACCGGTCAAACCTTCTTGAGAGATGGTATGCATCGGTCGGAGTGCCGCGCCCAATTGGTCTGGGGTATATTCGTCAAAAATTGATGTGCCTTCGATATAATCTTCGGCGCAGGTGACAAACACATCCACATCCTTTCTTGGGTTGATACCAGCATCTTCATAAGCTTTGACCGCAGCTTCGAACATCAGTTCTTTATAAGACAAATCCGGACTGATGGAACGAAATTGGGTGGCGCCAATGCCGATAATTGCTATTCTATCTGACATTGCACCTCCTAACTAAATACGCTATCCGCTGGACGCTATAAGCAATACGCAAGAATTCGGCATCCGGCGTAAGGCATACAGCATCAAGCGTCATGTTTGTTTAGATGTAAAATTCTGAAGTTTTTGGTTTTTATTATTGGAATTTATTAATTTTGCTACGTTATTTGTCATTCGGCGACTTAATACTAACGAAAAAAAGGGTCATGTCAATCGGAGTATATAAATTCATAATAGATAATTAAAAATGATAGCGAAGTATCACAAAACAGGCATATTGACAGCTTGAAGAAAACGATTAGGATGAGGTTATGAAATTTGTTATGGCAATAAATTGTATGGACGGAAGAACCCAGATACCAGTGATTGAATGGTTGAAAAAAGAATACGGTGCAAATTATGTTGATGTGATTACTGAACCTGGTCCGAATAAAATCTTGGCGGAAAATAAAGACCGATTTTATATCGATTCAATAAAAAGAAGAGTTGAAATTTCGGTAAAGAAACATCATTCAAAAGTGATTGCAATTATTGGACATTATGACTGTGCGAGAAATCCGGTAGCTAAAGAAATACAATTGACTCAGATTAAAGATTCGATTAAAGCAATAAAGTCATGGAGATTTGATGTCCATGTCGTTGGTTTATGGGTAGATGAAAATTGGCAGGTTAGTAAAGTAAGTTGATTTTAGAAAGGAATAGAAATGGCAAAAGCGGTTGAAGATAGTCTAATTCCCCGCATAATTCATTTTGCTGGTAAAGAAGTCGACTACCTTCCGATTCTTAGCGGACCGCCGGAAAGCGTATCATTGCGTTCCGGCTTAGTGCTTCTAACCAGCGGAAAGTCAGTGGGAAAACATAGTACGGAAAATTTCGAAGAATTAATTATCGTATTAGAAGGTAAAGGACAAATGCAAATTACGGGACAGAATCCCCTTGAGATTGTGTCAGGTGTTGCGGTTTATTGTCCACCTGAGACCGAACACAATGTCATAAATACAGGTTCTGAGCCGCTACGTTACTTGTACATTGTGGCAGAAGTAAAAAATAGTAAGCCAGACAAACATAATAAATGAGATTATACCATATTAGCGAAACTCCGGATATTAAGGAATTTGTGCCGCAACCATCGCGAAGGAAAAATATAAATCTGGTTTGGGCGATTTCCGAAGATAAATTGCATAATTACTTGTTGCCCAGAGATTGTCCAAGAGTTACTTTTTTTCCAAAAGAAAACTCCGACCCGGATGATATTAAGAGATTGATGGGGCATAGCGATGTAAAGGCAATTATTGCGATAGAAAGAAAATGGGTTCCAATCATCCAGAACGCGATTCTTTATAAATATGAATTTAATCTAAAGGATTTTTTATTGGATGATAAGAGTGCGGGATATTATGTATCGGATAAGCCACAAAAACCGATTGCAGTGACTACCATTAATAATATACTCAATGAGCTGTTGAAATATGATATTGAACTGAGGATTATTCCGTCTTTGTGGAAGATACGAGAAGAAATAATAAAATCAACCCTGGACTTTTCAATCATCCGAATGCAGAATGCAACACCGCCTGAGGATGGTTTGGAGAATTACTTTCCATTACCTAAGGACAGCATTTGATTCAAATTACTAAAAGAAAGGAGCCAATCCGATGGGACTTGAGTTGCCCGAAGTTTTAACCCTTACTGAGCAAATGAATAAAGAACTTAAAGGAAAAAGGATTGCGAATGCCGTTCTTAAAAATTATGACTCTTTGTTGAAAATGGGATTCATCAAGCCAAAACCCAAGGAGTTGGAAGCACGACTAATAAATAAAACGATACGTTCAGTAAACGGTGACGGAAAATGGTTGTTTATCCAACTAAAACCAGAAATGAAATTGGTTTTAGGAGAAATATTAGGTAAAATACTTTATCATTCAAGCAATGATACTATTCCACCCAAATATAATTTATTACTTGAATTTGAGGATAATACTTATCTTACGGTAATTATCAATTTTTATGGCTTTATTATGGCGGTAAATGATAATGAGCTGAAGCAACTTAAATATCCGGGTAAATTGGGCTTGTCGCCGCTCGATGATAAGAAATTTACATTTAAGAAATTTAATGATATTCTTAATGAATCGGAAAAAGAAATTATCAAAGCGGTTCTGCTGGACCAGAGAAGAATTGCCGGAATAGGCAATAGTTATCTTCAGGATATTCTTTTTAGAGCGAAGATTCATCCCAAAAGAAAGGCAGCGGATATTGATGCAGAGGAGAGGAAGGTTCTTTTTAATGCAATAACGAAGACTTTAAAGAAAGCACTTCACTTAGGCGGACGTGATAATGAATTTGATTTATACAATAAGCCGGGTGAGTATAAACCAATTCTGGATAAGAATATTAAGAATAAGCCATGCCCAGAATGTGGCAAAAAGATAGAGAAAATTAATGTATTAGGGTCTTCCTGTTACTTATGTTCAGCTTGTCAGATTTAATTAATTTTGTAATATAACTTATGAATAAGCAAGAATCCAATTTTATATACAAAGGAATGGTTCTTCTGTTCAAGATTCGTGATTTTTTTATACCCCGAAGCGATATTTTAAAAGAAGTCGGCATTAAACCAGGATTTCAGGTGCTTGATTATGGCTGCGGACCAGGTGGCTATATAATTCCTGCTACCGAATTGATTGGCGAATCCGGTAAAATTTATGCACTTGATATTCATCCTCTGGCAATTCAGTTGGTTCGAAATCTCATCGGCAAAAAGCAACTAAAAAATGTTGAGACGATTCATTCGGATGGTAAAACCGGATTGCCGGATAATAGCATTGATGTAGTTCTGTTATACGATACATTTCATGCTTTAAAAAATCCAAATGAGGTATTGAAAGAGATACATCGGGTATTAAAACTAGATGGAATTTTATCCTTCACCGACCATCATATGAAAAGGGATGAGATATTATCTAAAGTCACAAGCCCAGGATTATTCAAGCTGTTGAAAAGAGGCAAAAGAACCTATAGTTTTACGAAATTAAATCGCTGAAATCCTAAGGAAATCGCTGGAATCAGGATTATGACAATCTATTGACAAAACGATTTTTTGCTTCATAATTAATGTTAAGGTACTTATTTGGATTGTAATTTAAGCCCCTCTTAGGAGGAAAAATGATGAAAGGTTTAAGTTTTCTAAAAAGAGCGGTCAGCGATGAGCCCGGTAAAACCGTAAGTCTCTTACTGAGTAAGCAGACTGCGTTTAGCGTATTGCGTAAAGCGTTTGGCGTCTTTACTACTCTCTTCTCCCTCCTCCCTACTCTCTTATATTGCCAATGGCTGGAAGCGACAATCTATGTTCCGGATTCACTTTCCGGAGTTTCATATCCTCAAACAATTGCCTATAATGCAACAAATAATAGAATTTATGTGGGTGGAGAATACAGTGATTGTGTTATTATAATTGATGGGCAAACAAATGAAAAGATTGCACAAATAATAGTAGGAAACGACATTAGAGATCTTTGCTGGAATTCTATCAGCGATAAGGTATATTCTTGCAATTATGGAAGCGGTAATGTAACTGTAATCAATGGGACGACAAATCAGGTAATTACGCACATCCAAGTAGGGCAAGAACCTATTGCTCTAGTTTATAATCCGACTAATAATAAAGTCTATTGCGCTGGAAGCAATATTACGGTGATTGATGGAGAAACAGACTCCATAATTGCAACAATTCCTATAGGAGGCAGTGATTTAGTCTATAATCTGACAAATAATAAGGTATATTGTGCTACCGGTTACGACAGTCTCACGGTGATTAATGGCGCAAATGATTCAGTAATCACCACGATTCAAGTAGGAGGTAATCCTCTTGCTTTAGTCTATAATCCAACCAACAATAAGGTCTATTCCGCTAGTGGTCATAGCGATAACGTTACGATAATTGATGGTGCAACCGATTCGGTTATTACAACCGTTCCGGTAGGAGATTACCCTTGTGCCTTAGCCTATAATTCGACCAGCAATAAGGTTTATTCGGCTAGTCAATGGGACGCTAATGTTACAGTAATTGAAGGAACAACCAATCAAGTAATTACAACGGTACAAGTAGGAAACTATCCTTGCGCATTAGTCTACAATTCGATTCATAATAAAATATATTCTGCAAATCATTATAGTGATAATGTTACAGTGATTGATGGTACAACAAACCAGGTAATCGCAACTATTCCAGGAGGAAGTTATCCCCGAACTCTAGTTTTTAATTCAATCAATAATAAGGTCTATTGCGGTAACGAATCGAGTGATGATGTGATGGTGGTGGATGGGGTAAGCAACTCGGTGATTACCACTATCCAAGTAGGAGATTATCCTAATGCTTTAGTTTATAATACGACTAATAATAAAATCTATTCTACTAATTATTTGAGCGATAAAGTCTCAGTAATTGATGGAGCAGCAAATCAAGTGATCACAACCGTTAATGTGGGAAACGGACCCTGTGCTTTGGCTTATAATCCGACTGACAATAAAGTATATTGTGCTAATGAGTCTAGCTATAGTGTAACGGTAATTGATGGCATATCTAATTTGGTGATTACTACAGTTCCTGCTGAAAATTTTCCTTGCGCTTTAGTTTATAATCTATCAAACAATAGGGTCTATTCCGCTAATTGGAATAGTAATAATGTGACAGTGATTGATGGTGCAGCTAACCAGGTCATTACTACGATTTCAGTAGGATACGCTCCTTGTGCTTTAGTCTATAATCCGACTTACAATAAAGTATATTGTGCTAATCGGTTGAGCGATGAGGTAACGGTGATTAATGGTGCAACAAATTTGGTGATTACAACAATTGGAGTCGGGTATTACCCAATTGCTTTAGCCTACAATCCGACCAATAATAAGGTATATTGCGCTAGTATTACGGATTCTAATGTAACAGTTATTAATGGGGCAACCGATTCTGTCATTACAACCATCCGGGCAGGAAGTGGCCCTTTGGCTTTAGTCTACAATCCGACCAATAATAAGGTATATTGCGCCAATCTGGTTAGCAATAATGTTACGGTGATTGATGGTGCAACTAATCAAGTGATTACGACAGTTCGAGTTGGAACAGAACCGTATGCCTTAACCTATAATCCGATCAACAACAAGGTGTATTGCGCAAACCACCTTAGCGATAATGTAACGGTGATTGATGGTGAAAGCAATTCAGTAATTACAACGATTGCAGTAGGAGCCGAACCTTGTGCTTTTAGTTATAATCCTCAGCAGAACCGAGTCTATGTTGCAAATTATGCCGGTTCCAGTATTTCAGTGATTCGGGATGTGACGGGCATAGAGGATGAACGCCAGACGCTTGACGCTATACGCCTTACGCCAGAAATTTATCCGAATCCGGCGAAAGGCGTGATTCGTGTCCGTTACCCGTTATCCGTGAAAGAAATTAAAATCTTTGATGTATCGGGAAAGTTGATAAGAGAGATTGCTTCCCCGCCTAAGGCGGGTCGCAATGACAGTAAGGGGGAGAAGAAGATATCTCTGAAGGGAATAAGTCCCGGGATTTACTTCTTAGAACTGGGCAAGGAAACCAAAAAGTTCCTCGTCGTTAAATAAGAGAAAAGACAACAGAAAATCATCTGTTTTTTATTTTATCGGTGGTTTAAGGATTCTGAAATACACTAAGGCAAGAATAAGCAGAGTATAAAGCGTCGAAACAAGAATATTGAATATAAAATTCTTTCTTTTGCCCTTTTCGTTTTCTTTTCTCAAAATATCCGAGACACCTTGATTCATTAAAATTAGCCCAATAATATTGGTAAGCCAATAGCCAATTATCATAAACGGGATAAAGAGTTTACGCGAAATCAGACTGAATAAACTTCCAAATAAATAAGCGATTGGAAAATTAACAAAAGGGTCATTCCACCAGGAAAGCGGGGACAAAATATAACCGATGACCGTAAGAAACCCGCCTTTAATTTTCGACTTATTATTTGGCATTTTTACTTATTCTAACACGAACCTTTTTATGATGCAAGCATGTCGTATTAAAATCGAACAGAGACTGTAGTTTTAGGAGGCGATTTAAGGGAGTGACTCCCATGGTTAGAAGAAATTTTGGGTCGATTTGGACATTAGTTATAAGTAAGGTTTTAGTTAATGTGGAATGTTTTTTCTGTGTTTATCTGTGTTCACCTGTGGTTTTATTTCATTCATTCTTCGTTCGGTGGACGCTTCGCGTAGCATCTGTGGTTGGAAATTTCTTTTGAAGTATAATTGGGTTCTGGCTATGCCTTGACAATAGTGTTTGTTGAGGTAAGATTGGAACGATATGAAAACTCAAAATATTACTTATTTCCCAAAACCGGGCAAGCATAATACTAAAGAGACGTTAATACTTGCCTTGAATCGAGCCAGAGAACTTAAAATTAAAGATATTGTAGTTGCATCTTCTTATGGCAGAACGGCTAGGATGCTGGCAGAAATGGATGTTAAGGGATTGAATGTGGTCTGTGTGACTCATCATGCTGGTTTTGATAAGCCGGGTGAACTACAATTAACCGAAAAGGCACGAAAATTCTTAGAGCAAAGAGGAATCAAAGTCTATCGGGCAACCCATTATTTTTCTGGAGTTGGTCGGGCGGTTCGTTTAAAATTCGGCGGACTGTATCCGGGCGAAATTGTCGCGAACACTTATCGAACTTTTGGCGAGGGGATGAAAGTAGCGGTTGAGATTGCGATAATGACAATGGATGCCGGACTTATTTCTTATGGCAAAGAAATAATCGCAATTGGCGGTACATCCAGTGGTGCGGATACCGCAATAATCATTAAACCCGCCTATGGCAAAAATTTCTTTGATACTCAGATACTTGAAATAATCGGCAAACCAAGGAAGCTGGAAGAATAATGTAAAAACCCAAGGAGGACGAGTGTCAAAAAGTTGTATCTTATGCCAAGTAGTAAAAGGTAAATTACCATCATATAAAGTTTATGAAGATGATAAAATAATCGGTATTCTCGATATTAATCCGATAACTAAAGGGCATTGTTTAGTTATTCCAAAGAAACATATTATCTGGTTTACCGATTTGGTTTCGGGTGAAGCCGGTCCATTCTTAAAGGCAGTATGGATAGTGTCTAAGAAACTAAAAAAAGCGTTTGAAGCTCAATACGTGACGGTACTAATTCGGGGCACAAGAATTCCTCATCTTCATGCTCATCTGGTGCCAAGTATCAAAGGCAAATTGAGCGCTACCGACCGAATTTTAGATTTATTGCAGTATGTTCAAGAAAATCAAAAACCAGTAGTTAAACGGTCAGATATGGAAAAGATGGCGAGAAATATTAGAAGAGCTATTCCTTAGTTGGTTTAGTGTTGTATTGAATTAAAATACTCGTTTCAAATATTATCTTTTCTTTCTGATTCTGGATACTTTTTGATCTAATTTCATTTTTCACAATCCCGATATTGGGGGCAAGCCATTGGAAGCGATTGAGAGTGGCGTCTTTTGTTTTTATTTCAACTTTATAACAGCTCTCAAATTCACCGATCGGCACTTTTACCCTTTCAATGCTTAATACTTTGCCAAATAGTGTTTCAGTAGGCGATGCTGCAACTACCCAACTGTTGCCAATAGTCAACGGCAAAACTAATTGTTTCATCTCGCCCATGGTCTCTTTTAGAGTTGGCGTAAGCCTGATTTCCGAATTTGTTTTCTTGATATAAGCGGTAACCGGTGGGGAACCTGACTCCTGAGAATTAACCGCCCAAACTTCATCCCAGTAATCATGGGTTGCTTTGCCCATAACTTTAGTGGTTTGTTTTAGGACTAAATGACTGGTGTCTTTGCCGATGATAAGGATTCGGTTGATTTCATAAACTCGAATCGAACCAGCAAATAAAGGATAATAATCAACTATTTTTTGGCTACAGAATAGCAATAGAACTGAGATGAATAATATAACCTTTTTCATTTAGACTCCTTTGGTTTGTTAAACTTTTAATTGTTGCTATCATCGTTATTTATTACACGCATAGGATAGCGCCACAGGGATTCGAACCCTGGTCTTCTGGCTGAGAACCAGATGTCCTGGGCCAGACTAGACGATGGCGCCATAAAAAAGTAACTATAAAAAATTAATATAAAAAATCAATATTAAATTCATAACTTTTTGGGTTTGAGAATTCCCACCGGCAAAATCATCTCTTCCAGCGATACCCCACCATGTTGGTAAGAGTATTTGTAAGTTCTTTCGTATTCTTTGGGTTTGGTTGGATAGATGAAATAATAATCAGTTTTGGCAATAGCGAATTTTGCGCCGAGATGCTCGGTCGGAAGCATGAATTCTTCGGGATTGGATAAGAGAATGGCATGTCGTTCATCGGTACGTAAAGCACCACCGTATTTGTAACGCAGGTTGGCGGAAATTTCCCTGCCGCCATAAATGACTAACGGGTGCCCAACTTTGATGAATCCGTGGTCTGAACTGATTGTAATTTCACAGTCGCGTCGCCTCAGTTCTTTGAGTATACGAAAGATTTCAGAATTGGTAAACCAGAGGCGAGTTAATCCTAAAAGACTGTATTCACTGGCAGCAATCTCTTCAAGTAAACGGCTGGTTTTTACCGAATGGATAAGCAGGTCTAAAAAATTGACCACTAGAATCGAAAGCTGGTTATCCGGGGACAAAAACGCCGATGCATTAGCCACGATATCGTCATTATGGGCGGTTTTCAGAAAAACTGATTTGCCACGAAAATTATGTTTATCCAACAGGTGTTGGAGGAGTTCAGTCTCATAACGGTTTTGTCCAGTGTCATCAAATACCCAAAGTTGGGGATGTTTCTGCAAAATTTCTAAAGGTAATAAACCAGAAAACATCGCATTACGAGAATAGGGGGTGGCAGAAGGTAGAATCGAAAAAAAGTATTGGGTTTCAATTTCGAAAAATTCACGTAAGATTGGACTAAGGATAAACCATTGATCCAAGCGCATCGAATCGAATATAAATATATAATGGGGTTTACGACCCAGCCGAGGGAGAACAAACTGCTCGAAAAATTTATGGGAAAGAATCGGTGTATTTTTGCCTTTTAGCCACTCACGATATACTTCAGTGATATAACGACTGAATACTTGATTATTGTCCCTTCGGTTCTGCTCGTAACTTTCTTTGATTGCATCGTCACCAAATCTTTGTAATAAGTTTGCCCAACGAATCGAACTAACATAATAATCAACCCAATCTTTATGATTGAAGTCGAAAGTTTGGGTTTGGGCAATGGTTGTGGCATATTCCTGAGCAATCCGGTCCGAGATTATTTTCTTCTTTTCTAACAGACGTTTGAGCACGGCGGTGATCTGGATGGGAGTGAACGGTTTTACCACAAAATCGTCAACGAATTTTGCATAGGCTTCGTTCATTAATGCTTCCTCTTCCGATTTGGTGACCATTGCCACCAGGATATGGGGGTCAATCTCTTTTAATTTTTTTAGAACTGCCAAACCATCCATCCCGCTCATAATCTCATCCAAAAGGACGAGGTCAAAGTCGATAGTTCGAACCAGTTCAATGCCATCCGGACCATTGGTTGCGGTATCTACTTCATAACCCTTCTCTTTAAGACTATAGATATAAGGTCTTAAGAGGTCAATTTCATCGTCAATCCAGAGAATGCGCATAGTTTTAGGAATTAGCGGTTAGTGGCTGGTCGTTAATTTTAATCGGTAGAATAATCGAAAATATGGTGAGACCCGGTTGAGTCGCTTTGAGAATAAGTTTTCCTTTGTGATAATCCTCAATAATCCTTTTGGCTAAGGTGAGCCCCACGCCCCAGCCGTACTTTTTCGAAGTGACGCCTGGCTTAAATATTTCATCCGCGCGGTCTTCGCTTATTCCACCGCCGGTATCAGTAATTTCAATTTCTAAAAATCTGCCGTCAGAAGAAGCTTGGGTTCGAATTTCAATTTTCCCCTCGTTGTCACCAATTGCATCAACGCTGTTTTTCATCAAGTTCTCCAATGTCCAGGAGATAAGGACATCATCGATTTTAACTAAAGGATTAATTGTATTTATAATCTTGAAGTTAATCCGTTTGGGTGCGCGGCGTTTGACGAAGGAGATAGTTCGGTCAATAAGATCATTTATTTGATGGGTTCGTAATTCGGGGGGGAGTCCGATACGACTAAAGCGTTCAGAAACCTCGCGGATTCGAGTCAAGTCTTCTTCGACCTCAGTAAAATCCATTTCTTTTTTCTCACGCTTTAAAACCTCAAGCCAACCCCATAACGAAGAAATCGGAGTTGCTAACTGGTGGGCGGTTTCTTTAGCCAGCGCTGTCCAGATTTGTTCCTGTTCACGGCGTTGGTAAACCAATATCCCCCAGACCCCGAGCAAAAGGAAAGCAAATAGGAATGCTAATTGAAAAAATGGATAAATCCGCAACATCTTCTCGGCTTTAGATAGACCATAATGAATTACACTTAGTGTATCACCGGATGCAACAGTTAGAAAGATTGGTTTATGCTCATTATCAAGATGTTTCATTAACATCTTAAGCCTTTCTGAAGAGGGATTTTTCTCATCGAGGTTGCGGAAATTGTTAGTTGGTTCGTTTTGGGCGTCGGTAATGATTACCGGGAAATCAATCTTTCTTATCACTTCTTCAAAGATTATATCTAATTCGGCTGAACCGGCGTCCGATGGTTCAGCAATTCGGCTTAAATATTGAGCATAGATACGAGACCGAACCTGGGTTTCTTTTTCTAGTCTAACTAAGAGTACTCGTGAATAGAAATACCATAGACTGGCTAAAATAATTGCTCCAAAAACAAAATAAATTTGGAGGATTTTGGCACTAAACCGAAAACGGCTGGTCATTAATACAAATGTTTGCTCAAATAATGATATTACTTTTACCGGCTAAGTCAATAAAGATGATTATTAGTATTGACAGCGGGAAAAATTGATACTATCTTTAATTATGCAGCGCGTTTTTCCTTTTATCTTATTAATTTTGTTTTTCTGCTCCGGAAAGGAGAAATTTCAAGATTATAATGGTTTATTGTTCGGCAGTTATGTTAAAATCAAAGTTTTAGAACCGAACCGCAAAAAAGCGAATCAAGCGGTGGGAAAAGTTTTCGCGGAAATGACCCGGCTCGATTCTTTGTTCTCACTTTATAAGCCGGAAAGTGAAATTAATATAATTAACCGAAACGGGAAGGGGAAATTATCTAAAGATTTTAAGGATTTATTATTTAGGGCGCTTGAAGTTTCGAAAAAATCGGGTGGAGCTTTTGATATAACTGTGTTACCCTTAATCCGATACTGGCGGGGTTATTTTAAATCAGAGAAAATTCCGGACAGTTTAGAACTTAAACATCAATTGAAATTAGTTGATTATCGAAAGATAAAGATTGAAAATGATTCAGTCTTCTTACCAGAAAGTTTTAAGATTGATTTAGGTGGCATTGCAGTTGGTTATAGCATTGACCGCGCGGTAGAGATTATGAAACGAGAAGGAATCAAAACCGGCTTGATTGATGCGGGCGGTGACATTATGGGATTTGGTGACCGAAAATGGAAGGTTGCGGTAAAAAATCCGAGAGAAGAAGAATTAATTAGGACCTTCATTATCCAAAATCAAGGAATTGCTACTTCCGGTGATTATGAGAAATTCTTTATGAAAGATGGTAAACGTTATCATCATATTTTGAACCCAAAGACTGGTTATCCAGCCTGGGGATGCTGCAGTGTAACGGTGATCGCACCCGATGCGATTACCGCGGATGCCTATTCCACCACAATATTTGTTTTAGGCGTAAAAGACGGCTTAGCCTTAGCCGAGAAAGAGGATGGGGTAGAGGCATTAATAATTACTGATGACAATGGTAATTTGAATCAATATCAATCTTCTGGTATTAAATAATTATGAAGAATGACAATATAGCTAAGTTGATCGAAGCAAAGTATTATATCCGAGAAAAGGATACGCTAAAGTGTCAGATTTGTCCTAATTATTGTATCATCGCCCAAGGAAAAGTTGGACGTTGTTTAGGTAGAAAGAATATTTCTGGTAAACTGTATGCAATTAATTATGGTGAAGTAGTTTCAATGGCGCTTGACCCGATTGAGAAAAAGCCGTTATACCATTTTTTCCCAGGCAGTAAAATTGTTTCGGTTGCGACTTATGGTTGTAATCTTTTATGTCCCTTCTGTCAGAACTGGGAGATTTCCCATCAAACGGTGCCGAGCCGTTATTTCGACCCAGAAAGTTTACTTGAAACCGCAAAACGTCCAGATTCGATTGGTATTTCTTATACTTATACCGAACCTTTGATTTGGTTTGAATATCTGATGGAGATTTGTCCATTAGTGCGAAAAGCCGGCTTACAGAATATTCTTGTGACTAACGGAATGATTAATGAAGCACCCTTGCGCGAATTGTTACCTTATATTGATGCGATGAATATTGATTTGAAATCAATTAAACCGGAATTTTATGCCGATTTTATTAAAGGAGATCTTGCGACAGTGCTTAATACAATAAAGATTTCAAAACCGGAATGTCATATCGAGTTGACCAATTTGCTAATTCCAACCAAGAATGACAGTGTGGAAGAGCTGACCGAGTTAGTTGGTTTTGTCGCATCGGTTGGTAAAGATACGGTGCTTCATTTCTCGCGGTATTTCCCAAATTATAAATTAGCTATTGCGCCGACCCCGACCGAAACTTTAATCCGCGCTTATGAGATTGCAAAAAAGAAATTAGATTATGTCTATATTGGTAATGTTACGGGACTTTCTAATGGTAATAATACATATTGCCCAAAATGCTCTAATCTTCTTATTGCCAGAGGCTATTTTAATGCTAAAATACAAGGTATTAAAGACGGTGCCTGTAATCGTTGCGGTAGAAAAGTTGATATTGTAATGGATAAAAACCAACCACTAAAAACTAATAACTAACAACTATTTTATGGCAATAAGGATTTTACCACAGAAATCACTGAAGACACTGAACTGCCTGAGGCAGTGCCGGGATGTGCTTCAAGCACCTTCTGTGTATTCAGTGCCCTCAGTGGTTAGTATTTGATAATATGGTAGCCAGAAGAAATATCGGATTGATTGTTTTAGCGGTTCTGATTGGAGCAGTAATCGGGTCGGTCTTAGCCCATTTTTTAGGCGGATTATTCCCGGCTGGACCGGTCAAGGATTTCTTTTTTAAACCATTACAGATTGGAATTCCGCAATTAGCGCTCAATTTAGGTTTTCTTACATTAAATTTTGGTTTCACTTTAGCCATAACCACCTTTACCGTCATTATTGTAATCTTAGCCTTATACCTTCTACACCGCTTGTAAATATTTTCCCTTTCTTCTCCTTGCCGTAGGGCAGACCTTTAGGTTTGCTTTCTATCTTGCAAGGCTAAAGCCTTGCCCTACATTAATTTTTTGCCGTTCGTTCTGCTCTCTGTAGTTAAGATTTCTTATCCGTGTGCATCCGTGGTTTTTCTCTGTTATCTCTGTTATCTCCGTGGTTAAATTCATCTTCAGTGTTTTCTGTGTTCTCTGTGGTTAAATCTTCTGTTTTTTCTGCGGTCTCTGTAGTTCATTACTCTCTTTATGGCGTAGGCTCGGTTAGCGTGAAAATCGTATTGCGAATTTGTTCAAGAATTGGTTGCTGCAAATCCAAAAATACCCACTTCACCATTGCCGCTTCCGCCATCTTACGTAGTTGATTGCTGGTAAACCGTTTGGTTAATTTATAAACTTCCCGGCTATAATTCAAATAAGGCGGATTTTGCCAGGTCGGAATACCGGCTTCGCCCAGCACGGTTTTTACCTTTGTCTCCACTTGCACAATCGTTGGAAATTCGGCTTCAATCTGCGAAAACATCATCGGTTTCAGTTCTTCCACTCGCTTGCTCAATACGTCGCCTGCCAGTTTCTTATCCCATTTCTGGATTCTTCTTAATGCATTTCTTACCATTTTACACCTCCTTTAAATTAAATGATTACGGCGATTCTTATTATGATTACAACGATACTTAATTACTTATTTTTAATCACCGTAATCGTTTCTTATATCGCTGTTATCAATGAGATTGTTTTTACAATCTCTATATATATTAGTCGTTAAATTTCAAAAACGTGACTGAGATTCTTAGTAATTTTGATTTTTATTAAGAATCATCACACTCTAATATCTTAGACGCTGTATCTTTCCCTAAAAAGGTCAAAAATCTTTCGTCTTGTCTTTCTTATATTTATTAGACGAAAATTTTTCCAAAAGGGGACACTAAACTTTTGACTTTTGTGACCTTAATTTTTTTAATGTCCACCTTAATTTTGTTAATATTTTATGTAACTTCTTAATTTTCTGGTAGAAAAGTCATATTGACAAGCCATTAGGGGCTAGCCTCCATCTAGTCCTAAACTAGTCCCTATACGGTATAGGAAGCGGTATAGGGGGTAGCCTCCGAGCTAGCCTACGGAATAGCCCCATCAGTAGCCTGCGGGTTAGCTTAGGGGATAGCCTAATAGGTAGCATACGGGATAGGACAGTAGGTAACACCGGGGATAGGCTAAGGAGTAGACCGGGAAGTAGCCTAAGGGTTAGCTTACGGGGTAGCCTTGAGGATAGCTTAAGGGGTAGCTTCCGATTAATCTCTGCAACTGCTTTGCATTCCAGTTTCTTCTGTTAATTATTATCTTCACCAGCCACTATGCACTATTCACTAATTACTGCTTTTTCGGGAGTGGACTCGGGGGTAGCCCCCTAAGCAACCTGGAGAGTAGACTCGGGGGCTGACTCTCCCTCAGGGGGATATTTCAAATGGACTTTTTCCGCCTCTCTTTTATATTCACTAACCACTATGTACTAATCACTGCCTTTTCGGAGGTAGCCTGGTAGGTCACCTAGGAGGTTGCTTAGGGAGCAGTCTCCTTTTCTTTTATCTCTGTACCTCGGTGTCCTCTATTAAATTTTTGTGCTTTTCCACCTTGCGCTGATTGTTTTCATAGTCTTTCAAAACTCTAAATTGCTTCTTGACTTTCAGAAAATTTGAGTATAATTTATTTGGAAAACGAAATGATTACTTGCGGTGAGAAAGTAAAGATACAAAAGACGGTAACAGCGCATATTCTTAGGCATAGTTTTGCATTTCCCTTAAATGTTGAACAAATCTTTGGTTCGTCTATATCTCCAATTGGAAGGATATTTGAACTCGGTTCGTTTAACCAAGTTTTCCATAATTGTGCCCTTTAGATAGATGAACTGAATGAAAATACAAAAACTATTTCAAATTATTAACTTTTTTGATAACTCTCGCTGGAGTTCAATTAGTAACTATAACCTAATAAATTTTTATGACAGAAATATATCTTACGATTCGAAATTGTTAACTCATTGGATATGCTATATAACTGATAGACAAACAGGATTTGAAAGAATCTGGAATGTTGGTGGTTTTATTTTTTCAGAATTAGTAAATGATATAAAAAGCAGTAGAAATATTAATATATTAAACCCGGATTTTCAAGACTCATATATAAAAAAAGATGGCGATGGTTTTACTTTCAAAAGTAAATCAAAATTACAACATAACAGCATTTTGGAAAATTACAATTTTAAATCCGATGATTTAGTTCTATTTAAATCACGATATTATCCTTCAGATTACTTATCTGTTTTCTATACGCTTGTATTTTTGGAAAAATACGATTTTAATTTAACAAAATTTATTGTTGATTTTTATTATAAATACAAGGAAGAGGGAAATTTTATCAAGCTTCTTCTTTTTGGTATGTCATTGATTACATATTCGGAGATTGGCCAGCCTAAAAAAGAAATTATAAACGATTTTCACAAAAATTATAATAATGCTTCTAAAAGAAAAGTTCACTTATTTGATCTAATAAATAATCGTAAGAAATTCATTTCCAAATTTGAATTATTCTCAAAAGACTCCATATTCAAACAGAAAAGGGCTTGGTGCTCTTTGAGAGACTTTTTAAAATCACCAGAATTCAGTAATTATTTTAAAAATTCCTTAATTGAAGAAAACTTTAATGATATTGATTTTTTCTTTAACTCTGCACTCTTATATCAATTAGAATTACCAGGAGATGTCTGGAATAATAATCAAATTTTTAGAAAATGCATATTATCTGGTACGAAATATATAGATAATAAAGACCCTCTAAATAAATTATTACGTAATATTTATGATGAAAATTCAATTCCATTAGGTTATCCCGAACAATTTGATATTACTTTTGATTTTGTACCTAGAATGTGTGAGAAAAACAACTGTGAGATTTGTCCCATTGGAAAATTAAATGGAAGAGGAGAATCGTTTGAAAAGGTATGTATAAAAAATCCAAATAAATTTTGTCCAGTTTTGCTCACTTCTTGTGGGTATAAAACTATGTGCACTGATGATAAATGTAATTTGATAAATGCTGCAATTACGGATAACACAACATAGCCGCTCGACCTTGGACTCAATTCTCCTTCGCTTTCACTTCGGTGAAAACGTTGCAGGTGTTGGTAACGTTATCTGAAATTTGCTAAAATATTTATGAGAGGAAAATATAATAGGAAGTAAGCCTATTGAATTAGAATTTAATTAGTTTTAGGAGTTTCGATTCGGATTACTTTGAGACCTTTTTTCAAGATTCTTAACTTATTCTTCTTACAAATCTTTTCTAACGCCTCAGCAGCCGAGCTTCTAACATCTCTGTCTTTATCGGTTTTCAAAGTTTCGATTAGAGGGGTAACAGCTTGTTCCGAACCAATCATACCCAAAGCATAGGCAGCCGAGCTTCGAACACCCCCTTCATTATCGGTTTTCAAAGTTTCGATTAAAGGTGTAACAGCTTGTTCCGAACCAATCATGCCCAAAGCCCTTACCGTAAAGCTTCGAACATACCCGTCTTTATCGGTTTTCAAAGTTTCGATTAAAGGTGTAACTGCTTGTTCCGAACCAATCATACCCAAAGCATAGGCAGCCGAGCTTCTAGCATCTTCGTCTTTATCGGTTTTCAAAGTTTCGATTAGAGGTATCACCGCTTTTTCTGAACCAAACATATTTAAAGCATAGGCAGCCGAACTTCTAATATCTCGGTCTCTATCGGTTTTCAAAGTTTCGATTAAAGGTGTAACTGCTTGTTCCGAACCAATCTCACCCAAAGCCCTCACTGCAAAATTTCGAACGTACCCGTCTTTATCGGTTTTCAAAGTTTCGATTAAAGATGTAACCGCTTGTTCCGAACCAATCTCACCCAAGGCCATTACTGCAGAGCTTCGAACAAACCATTCTTTAGCTGTTTTCAAAATTTCGATTAAAGATGTAACCGCTTGTTCCGAACCAATCTCACCCAAGGCCATTACTGCAGAGCTTCGAACAAACCATTCTTTAGCTGTTTTCAAAATTTCGATTAAAGGTGTAACCGCTTGTTCCGAACCAATCATGCTCAAAGCCTCGGCCGCAGAGTTTTGAACTTTTCTGTTTTTATCCGACTTCAAAGTTTCGATTAAATGTATAACTGCTTGTTCTGTTCCAATCTTGCCTAAAGCATAGGCCGCAGAGCTTCGAACATCCCATTCTTTAGCGGTTCTCAGAATTTCAATTTGTTCTTGAATTATTCTCTCAGGTTTGATAAATGAAAGGGTGGTAATCGCCTTTTCCCGAATAAAGTAAAATTGATTTGATTTATAAAGGTTCCATAAATCATCTATCACTTTATCTTTAATTTCTGGTTTCGTAAAATTGGCATCAGCAACACACTTGCCGGTAAGTATCAAATTATTATAAAAAATATCTTCTTCTTGTTGATTTATCGCTTCGATTAACTCAGCCGCGTCATTTTTAATTCCTGCATATAAAAGAATTGATTCCTCCCACCAGGAATTATAGAAATTGGTTAATAGGATCTTGGTTTTATTCTCTCTAAATATCTCAAGGGCAGTAAGATATTCCTGAAAAGAGAGATGAAGGAAATCATATTTATCCATTGCAATCTGACGTAATAAATAACTTCTCTCGTATATCTCGGCAAGCAATGGTTTCGCATCTTCATCTTTCAGGCTGAGTTGTGGGAAATACTTTTTGAATTCGCCCATAATTTCTTCTTCGGTCATTTCCCGTTTTTCTGAGGAGTGAGCATAAAAAGCCAGTTTTCTTAAAAGAAACTCTTTCTTATCCCAGAAATATTTATTTGAAATGTGCTTTTTGACATCCCAGCGGTTCAAAAGAACTTCGATACAACGATCGTATAAATCTACCCTTCTTTGCGGTAAGGTTTTATACTCTACTTCAAAAATCACTGCAGTAATTGAAATCATTAAAGGGTTTCGGGCAAGGGCTTTAATTGAAGGAGTATTCATAACCGCACTGGTCATTTCTTTTGCTTTTGTTGGATTGGTCTTCCCGAACCAATTATTAATAAACAGTCGAATCTGTTTGTCATCAAATTCTAAGAGTTCTAATTTAGTAAATCCGAGTAACTCGTCGTGATAACCAGCAATTCTGGAAGATACGACGATATTATTTTTACAATACTCTTTTAAGAATTTTTCTATCTCCTGTGTAACTTTCTGCCATTTTTCATAAGAAGCGAGTTCATCGAAGCCGTCAAATAAGAGATGGCATTTCCCATCTTTTAAATCCTTCTTAGTGAAATCCTTTGCCTTAGGAAAATCATATCTTTCAAATATAACATCTATATAATCATTGAGATTTTTTCCGCTATCGGCAAATTCGCGTAAGGTTATAAAAATCGGAACCGAAATTCTCTCCTGTTTTTCTAAATTTTCTTTACAAATTTTTAGGGCATAATGTTTTAACAGAGTAGTCTTGCCCGAACCGGGAGCACCGACAATCACGAGTTTCTTAAAATCCTTAATCGCCTTTTCGGCATCAATAATCCGAACCTTTTCTTCTCTTTCTTTTCTTCCCCTTTTTTGTTCTTCAATAATTGGGGTTGAAGGGATTTCCTTTCTTTTCTCTAACTCCTTTTCTCGCTCTTTAACTACCAAACGCAAGGTATCCGAGTGCACCACAACCTTTTCTCCCCCTTCGGGGATTTTTCTTTCCCAGACCTTTTCGGTTAATTTCAAGGAAACAAAAATATCTTCTAAAGGGAAAGGTTCCTTCTGCCCGATTGCCGAAATGTCTTTGACTTCTTCAAACTCTCTTTTCATCGCTGTGAAATAGCGATTGAACCAATCGTATTCCTGCCAAAAAGTCTCCGGCATATATTTATCAAGCAAATCTATAAGCTGGTTACCATTTATGAAAGAGGTAACTAAATTAAGTTTAAGGCCGGATATCCGTGCAAAAAGTTGCATTTCTGCATTCTGTTGAACATCCCTTGATGTCAAAATTATCATTTGGTCTATATCTCTTTTTGGGAATTGATAACATAAACGGACTAAGATATACTATAATTTATTGGATATCTTAGACTTAAGTAAATTATTGACTAATGACAAAAAAGCAAAGACTTTTCTTAAGAAATTTAGG